>Ga0302320_10007738_pt1 | contig 23588 bp, 15 predicted proteins | sample Bog_T0_3_FD_202130 | JGI IMG/M metagenome (GOLD analysis project Ga0302320, IMG submission 202130) | Peat permafrost microbial communities from Stordalen Mire near Abisko, Sweden - Bog_T0_3 | ecosystem: Environmental > Terrestrial > Soil > Wetlands > Peat | place: Sweden: Abisko, Stordalen Mire... | reverse complement strand
CGCCGCAAAGCGAGGCATAGAGTGGACGTTCACGCGCCAAGATGCAGACCGTAAACTGAGCAGGCATTATGTTCCGTAAGTATATTGTCTTTCTACTAGTGCCGCACAAACTACAAGTACTGATCAGTACGGTTCGGGGTCGGTCTTGCCTCAAGCCATCCAAGCCGCAAACGATATGGAAGTTATGAAAAACACCAGACTTCTGCTCGGCTGGATCCTTGCTGTAAACATAGCCTCTGGAGCCCACCCGAAAATCTCTCCCGACCTGAATGCCAGGCATCCGGATTCCATCAACGAAGTCATTGTTCAGTTTGTCGACAATCCGACTCCGGCGCAGCGGGACAATCCCGATGCCCGTACTTCGGGCCTTGAAATGGTCAGGCGCCACGAAATGGTCAAGCGCCACGGTGGTTCCTTGACGGTCGAACTTCCTTTCATCAACTCCGCGGTATATTCGATACCCGCCAGTGAACTCGAAGGCTTGGCGTCCGAACCCGAAGTATCGTACATTACGCCCAATCGCACACTGCGAGGCTCGATCGACAATGTGACGGCCGCGACTAACGCCACGCAAGCCTGGAGTAGCGGTCTGACCGGCGACGGCGTCGGCGTCGCCCTGATCGACAGTGGACTTGCCTTCGGCCAGGACATCAACGGCACGAACGTGGTCTACAGTCAGAGTTGGATTAATTACACAATCCAGGACATGTACGGGCACGGAACGACCGTCGGCGGCATCATCGCCGGCGGGGGCAACGCCTCTAAGGCGTACGGTTCATATCGCAATCTCCAGGGTGTTGCTCCTGGGGCGAAGCTTCTCAACTTTCGCGTCCTCGATAACAAGGGCGAAGGCACCGACGCCAATGTGATTGCCGCCATCAACGCCGCCATCGGCCTGAAGTCCCAGTACAACATCCGCGTGATGAATCTGTCTCTCGGACGGCCGGTTTATGAGAGCTATACCAAGGATCCCCTCTGCCAAGCTGTAGAGAAGGCTTGGAAAGCCGGCATCGTGGTAGTCGTGGCGGCAGGCAACGACGGCCGCGATAACACCTACGGCAACAACGGATATGGCACCATCGCCGCGCCCGGTAACGATCCTTATGCGATCACCGTGGGCGCCATGCGGGACATGGGGACCCCTACCCGCACCGACGATTTGATCGCGAGCTACAGTTCCAAGGGACCGACCATGATCGATCACATCGTCAAGCCGGATATCGTGGCCCCGGGAAACAAGGTCGTCTCCGTGTATGCGCCCGGCACTTATCTGGACACGACTTATCCCCAAAACAATGTTCCCGGAGACTACTACCTGCACCCGGGCAGCAGCACCGGCAGTTCGGCGTATTTCACCCTGAGCGGCACCAGCATCGCCACTCCCGTGGTCAGCGGCGCCGTCGCTCTTCTGCTGCAATACAACCCAACGCTGACACCCGACCAGGTGAAAGCCAAGTTGATGTTGACGGCCTACAAGACGTTCCCCGTTTCCAGCGTGGCCACCGATGCCGTCACCGGCGTGCAGTATACCAGCTATTACGATGCGTTCACGGTCGGCGCCGGCTACCTGGATATCATGGCGGCGATCAACGACAAGACGGCGTTTTCCGGCTCCGCGCTTTCGCCCGCCGCGACCTTCAACTCCACCAGCAAAGCCACCGCGCCGGTTTGCGTGACCGGAACCGTTTGCTACACCCTGCCGGTAACCGGAACCACCTCCCTTTGGGGAACCACCTCGCTTTGGGGAACCACCTCGCTCTGGGGGACCACCTCCCTCTGGGGGACCACGTCTCTCTGGGGTACGACCTCGCTCTGGGGAACCAGCACTACCGATGAGGGCGAGGCGACTCTGCTCACCATCAACGGCGAGAATTGAACCCTCCCTAGGCCGCCCGCAGCCGGGTCCTGAGTTCAGCTCGGATTGCGAGCGGAACAGCCAGGCTGCGGCGGCTTGACCAAATGTAAAGTGGGAGTGCCACGCTGCGGCGCCATGCTCCGTACCTCAGCGGCCACGATACCCGGCCGTGCTGCATTGTGGTTCCGGTGGCAGTGGGTTCGAATCCCACCACCCACCCCACACAAAAAAAGACTTACGAAATCCACTGCAAGAACACTGTAGTGGTCCTAATTCCTTTGGCAAACTGTCGGAAGGCTCTCCGCCGAGCATCATCTCCATTGCTGTGGGTTGCCATCGAACCGTTGCAAACCGTCTCGCCAGGTCATGTTTCGTTTGCAATTCGTGCAATAGCGTTGCACAAACCGCACATGAACCATTATTATGGTGCTTGCGAGCCTCGTCGGTTCCATGCGCCGCCAGAATCCGAGTTCCGAGTTCCGACCACCGTTGAAGACGGTTGGCTCGCGGACCGCGCAACTGACAACTGCCCTCTATGAGCGCGGCCGGACCACCTTCACGCTTGCCGATGTTCATACCATCACCGGCTTGCTGCCGGCGTCCGCCCGCAGTTTGATCCGGTACGCTGTCGCCCGCGGCGTGGTGTCCCGGTTGAAGCCCGGACTCTTCGTGCTCGTGCCGCCGGAGTTGGGCCGCGCTACCGAGTTCGCTGGGAATCCATATATTGTCGCCCGTGAACTGGTGGCCGGTGGTGAGTACTTCATATCGCACGCGTCTGCCATGGAACTGCACCGGATGATCACCCAGCCGCAGTTCGTCATCTTCACCAGCGCGCCAAAGCGCCTTCGGAACAGAATCATCCACGGCGCCGAATTTCGATTCGTCTTCCTTCGGCACGAGGCGGTATTCGGCGTCACCACGCACTGGGTCTCGAAACGGGAGTCGATCAAGGTGAGCGATGTCGAGCGGACCGTGATCGACGGCCTGCATATGCCGGCGTACTGTGGTGGGATCACCGAAGTCGCCAAGGGTCTATGGATGCGGCATGACAGCATAGACACGCGCCGGCTGGTCGATTACGCGCTTCGCCTGGGGGTGGGTGCGGTGATTCGCCGGCTCGGTTACCTGCTGGACCTATACCAGATGGGCACGCCGGAGGAATTGGCTCGCTTGCGCACGTTGGTGACCGCCACCTATGCGACGCTCGATCCAATGTTGCCCAACGAAGGGAGCTACGTTTCGGCTTGGCGTCTTCGCGTGAACGTGTCGCCCGAGGAACTGAACGCGGTCGGGAGGACCTGATCTGATACCGCAGCGCGACATTTCTCTTCTTGCCAACCGTCTTGCGAAGGCCGGCGGTCGCCGCATTCCTGAGAGCGTGCTCGAACGCGACTACTGCTTGGCTTGGTTTCTCATTGGGCTGGCGGACAGCGGGCTCCTACGCCGCCGTTCGTGAATTCAGCGGAATCGAATTCGGGTTCGACCGCGAGGATCGCCACTCGCACGCGAACAGCCACACGTTCTATTTGCGATACGTAGGACCGTTGCCCTCCGGCGGCAGCGTCAAGGTCGACATCACCATACGCGAGCAACTCGTTTTTCCGTTAGAATCCCGACCGGTGCTTCGAGCCTATGACGAGTTCTCGGATCTTCCGGACGATCGCGTCATCCAGGCGTACTCGCTGGCCGAGACCGCCACGGAAAAAGTGCTGGCGCTCGCTGATCGCGCGCGCAATGAACCTCGCGATCTCTACGACCTTTGGCATCTCGTCGTTCGCGAAGGAATCGATTTGGCGCGTCTGGCGCAGGCCGTGACGGCTAAGCTCGCATTCCGAGGGCAGCAGGCCACCGGAATTCAGGAGGCGATACCTAAGAAGGAGGGGCGGCTGAAGGCCTTGTGGTCCGCACGCCTGTCGAACCAGATGGCCGTGCTGCCACCTTTCGATCAGGTAGTTCCATCGCGCCCTCCGGCAGGCGAACTTGCCGTGAACGCCCCGGACTTCCGTATCGAGAGCGTTGCGTCGCCACTCATTCTCGGCAACGAATCGAAAGGGCACTGTAGTAATCCCACCACCCACCCCATTCGATCGCGGCGTTACTTGACTGCCCACCAGGGCGCCACGTAGGAGTAGAAGACCACAATCAAGCCGACCACCGAGGCCAGAATTACGCTGTGCTTCAGGGTGAAGCGGAAGAGCAGGGCCTCCTCTTCGCGTTTCATGGAAGTGGCCCCGGCGGCCACGGCGATGTTGGTCAGGCTGATCATCTTGCCCATGACGCCGCCACTGGAATTAGCGGCGGCCATCAGCACGGGGTTCATTCCGAGCTTTCCCGCGGTGACCACTTGCAAGGAGCCGAACAGGGCATTGGACGACGTATCGCTGCCGGTGAGGAAAACTCCCAGCCAGCCGAGCATCGCGCTGAAGAAGGGGAAGGCACGGCCGGTCGCGGCGAAAGCCAGGCCCAGGGTGGCGGTCGCGCCGGAGTAGTTCATCAGGAAGGCCAGCGCCAGCACGGCCGCCATGGTGAGCTCCGCTTTCGCAAGTTGTTTGCCCGTGCGTCCCAACGCGCCGGCGAACTGGCGAGGGCCAAGTCCCACAATCACGGCTCCGAGAAGAGCCGCGATCAAGCATGCCGTGCCCGAGGCGGAGAGCCAGTTGAACGTGTAGAGGGCGGGATATCCAGCGGCCTTGGCGACCACCGGCGGCATCCGTTGAATGGCGTTGTGCAGGAACGGCCAAGGGAACGCGATGGTGGCGGCGTTCAAGTACTTCAGGGCGGGCTTGTAGCCCCACAGCAGCACCAGAACCACAAGCAGCGCGTAGGGCGTCCAGGCCAGTCCGACTTCGCGACCACTGCGCGGCGTTAGCGCGGGCCGGCCCTGCGGGCGCTTGCTCAGGAGGATGAAGACGACCAGCGCGCCCATGGCCGCCATGGAGGCCATGATGTCGGTGAGTTGCACACCTATGAAATTGGAGACGGCGAATTGGACGCCGGCGAAGGCCACGCCGCAGACGGCGGCCGCCGGAAGGACGCCCCGCAGTCCCTTCCAGCCTGCCATCACGGCCACCAGATAGGCCGGAATGAAAAGGGACACCGGCGCGACAATGCGGCCCACTTCGGCGCTCAGGCGGTCCACGGGAAGTCCGGTGGTGAGCGCCAAGGTGGTGATGGGAATCCCGATGGACCCGAAGGCCACCGGCGCGGTGTTGGCCAGCAGGCAGACGGCCGCCGCCTGAAACGGCGAGAAGCCGAGCCCCGTCAGCATGGCCGCCGCCACGGCCACGGGCGTTCCGAAACCGGCGGCCCCTTCGACGAAGGCGCCGAAGGCAAACGCGATCAGCAGCGCCTGAAGGCGGCGGTCGTCCGTCAGGTGGCCGATGGAGTTCTTCAGAGTCTCAAACTTGCCGCTCTCCACGGTCACCCGGTAAAGGAGGATGGCCGTGAAAACCACCCATCCGATGGGAAACAGCCCGAAGGCGGCCCCGTATGCCACTGCGGCGCAGAGCTTGCCGAGCGGCATGCCGTAAGCCCCCGCGGCCACCAGCGCGGCCGCGCCCAGTCCGGCGAGCGAGGCCATCCAGGCAGGTTTGCGAATCACGCCGAGCAACAGCAGCAGAGTGAAGATGGGGAGCGCCGCTACCAAGGCCGAAAGCGGCAGGCTGCCGCCCAGAGGCGTATAGTTTTGTTGCCACATGCCTGAGTAATTCCTCCGCCGGCTAGCTTTGTCGCAAAATCAGTTTCCCATTGTAGTAAAGACGGGCTCGGGACTGTTAGTGTTTGCAATGTTAGACGGGAAACGGAACGGGACGGGTGTCGTGGGGGTCGGCCCAGCGGTCGTTCGGAATAATGGGGGCCCATCCGGGGCGGCCGGGGTCTTGGTCGTAGGGATAGCCGCCCAGCCGGCGGTAGAGCTCGCTGTATTCCCTGAGTTTGTCGCGGTCCAGCTTCACGCCGAGGCCGGGGCCGTCCGGCACGCGGATGGCGCCGTTTTCGTAGCGCATGGGGCCGCCCGCAACGGTGGAAAGCACATTCGCCGCCAACTGCTCGAAATTAACGACCACCGTGTTGGTGGCCAGGGGAACCCGCGCCATCTCCCGCGTGCGCCGCATGCCGTTCAAGCCATAGACGGGGTCCTCCAGATAGCGTTTGCGCAGCCCCTCGATCGCCTGGCCGAAGCGGATTGCCTGCTCCGTGGACCAGACCGCGTTCGGATCGAAGCGGAGGGAATCGGCCGGGAATGCAGCCGCTACGGCGCGGTAGACTTCCAACTCGTAATCCGGATGGAAGACTCCGGCCTTGATCTTATGGGTGGTAAACCCAAACCTGCGCTTCAGATCCGCGACGTGCGCCACCACCTGTTCGATGGTGCGGACCTCGCCTTCGCCGGTGCGCGGGTTCGGGCAGCGGAAGAACGAGTAAGCGGCGAACCGAACCGAGTCACGCAACCGGCCGCCCAGAATCTCGGAAACCGGGACGCCCCAAGCCTGCCCCAGGATTTCCAGGCAGGCAAACTCCAGGGCTGCCAGGAGCTGGGTGCGGTTGTTCTATAAGGAAGCCGTCGGGTTGGCGATCAGGAAGCGCATCTCTTCGAGGCGCGCAGGGTCGTGGGGTGGCCGGTGGTGTTTCGGCCACCTACACCACGTCCTCCTACCCGTTCCAGGGATCGGCGGGCAACCAGATCATCAACCAGCGCGCCTTTACGATTCCGTTCCCTTGCAGCGCCACTCCCGCCGCGAACCCGATCTACGGCGTCGGAGAGAGCATGGAGTGCTTAGGCAACGCCGGAGCGGGCTCGCTGATGAGTATCCCGAACACGCGGGTATTCAATTTCGACATGACGTTCCAGAAGGCTTTCCCGCTGAAGAGCGAGAAGCGCTCTCTGGTTTTCCGGGCGGAGATGTACAACATCTTCAACCACACGCAGTATAACGCCGCCAACACCGGTCCCAGCTACGACTGGAACAACTGGAAGAACGGCGTTCTGGTGGAGACGGCCAACAACCTGGGCCGGTATACCACCACCCTCAACCCGCGGCAGATGTCGATGTCGCTGCGGCTTCAGTTCTAGAGACACGGTTCCCCTCACAGAGGGAGCCAGAGGAGCGGCGGGCGGTATCAGCCGCGCGCGGCCGGTTCAAACCAGGGCGTCCCAGGGACTTGAGCCTTGCGAGCGCCCTCTTCATTCATCTCCACACCAATCCCCGGACGGTCCGGCAGCGTGATGTACCCCTTCTCGATAATCTCCCCTTCCTTCACCCAGTTCTTCCATAAGTCCGGCGTATCGATCCAGTGCCATTCCTGAACCAGGAAGTTGGGGATGGCGGCGCACACATGGGCGGTGGCCATCATGCCGATGGGGGACGTGACCGCGTGCGGCGCCATGGGCACGTAGTAGGTGTGGGCCATATCGGCGATCTTGCGCCCTTCGAGCAGGCCTCCGCACTTCTGCAAGTCCGGCATGATGATATCGACAGCGCGCTTTTCCAGCAACTCGCGGAAGCCGAACCGCAGGAAGACATTCTCCCCGCAGCAGATGGGGGTGCTGGTCGAGGCGCGGATGTCGCGCATGGCGTCGATGTTCTCGGGCGGCACGGGCTCCTCCAGCCAGAGCAGCTTGAACGGCTCCAACTCCTTGGCCACACGCTTCCCGGTGGTGGCGTCATAGCGGCCGTGCATGTCCGCGGCCAGATCCATGCTCTTGGGATAGGCCTCCCGGAGGAAGGCGACCTTCTCCACCATGTGGCCGATCTCGCCGTTGGAGGCGGTCCAGTTGACGCGGTCGAACTTGGCCGGGTCCGCGGCGTCGTCGAGGTCGGTCTTGGTGGCGGTGAAGCCCATGTCCTGAATGAGTTTGATTCTGGCCTTGGAGATTTCGTCATTCGGGCGGAGCTCCCTGGCGCCGGCGTCGCAGTAGATGCGGACGCGGTTTCGGACCTTGCCGCCGAGCAATTGGTAGACGGGCAGGCCTAATGCCTTGCCGGCGATGTCCCACAGGGCCGTCTCTATTCCCGTGAGCGCGGTGACATAGACGCCGGCCTGGGCGCCCGCGAAGATGCCGGAGGTGCGGATGCGTTCGAAGGCCGCCTCCACGTTCAACGGGTCCTGCCCGATGAGCTGGCGGCCGAAGGACTGGATGAGCGGCACGTTGCCCATGGAGGCGTCGGTCGTCTCGCCCTGGCCGATAATTCCCTGGTCGGTGTAGACGCGGATGTGAACCTGGTAGCCGTGTACGCGAACCTCCGCGGTACGGACCTCGGTGATTTTCAACTTGGGGCGGCGGAATTCGGACGCGGCCGCTTGCGCCGCCTCCGAAATGGATGGCAATCCGAGCATGCCCGCCAGCGGCATGCAAGAGCCCTGCAGCAAAGACCTGCGCGTAAGATGACTCATTGCTTTCGTTTCCTCAAGAACGCTTCCGGTTACTGTCTTCGCGCGGTCTCCGCCGCATCCACCACTCCCTGGACCAGTTGCGGCGGGATGAAAACAACTCCGCTGCGGTCTCCCAGCACGACGTCGCCGGGCATGACTGTGGTGGCGCCGACGCGGACGGGAATGTTAATCCCCATGACGACGGTGTTGCGGATGTAGGTGGGCTCGGCGCCTTTGAAAAACCCCGGCATGTCCAACTCGGAGATGCCGTCGATGTCGCGAATCGGACCGTCGATCACGAAGCCCGTTCCGGTCTTCTTTTGGATGTAGAAGGCCAGGTTATCGCCGATGATTCCGCCCACGGGCATGCTTCCGAACGAGTCTATGACGATCACGTCGCCGGGCACAAGCGTATCGAGGGCCGTCTGATGATCGATGGGCCGCTGGTTGCCCTTGGCCCTCCAATCCCCCTGGACAACCTCAGTGACGTCGGGACGGGCCGGCGCCAATTGCAGCGTGACGGCGCGCCCCACCAACTTCTTTTCCGCGTGGATGCTAAGCAGCGAGTCGACAAACTGGCTCAAGTACCCGCTTCGCTCCAAGTTCACGCCGGCGGCGGACAGGCCTTTGACCTTGGCGAGAAGCTCGTCGGGGACTTTGGGGCGCCCGTCCGGAAAGCGCCCGTATGGGTTGTGGGACGTGTACTTGATCATCTCGTCGGGGGTCCAGGTGTAAACCTGCCCCTGCACGGGAAGCGGGAGGAAAGCAGCCGCCAGCAGCGCGGCGACCGGTCCCAGCAAGAAACGAAGGCGCATGAAAACCTCCTTTGACGCGGAGACGCAGAGACGCGGAGAAAACCAATTCTTCACAAATCAATTAGTTCGGTGGCGCCATTATATCGCCGGGTATGGGCAAACACAAGGCCTGGAAGACGTTCATAGCGCGGACTTACAATAGCTATTCGCAGGAAGGGAGTGCCCGTGTCCAACTCGCGACGGCAGTTCCTGAAGATTACGGGAATGGGAAGCGCTGCCCTATTTTCGGGCGCCCCAGGCGCAGCCCTTACGGCGGCTCAGGGCGCAGGTGAAGCGGATATTGCCTTGAATCGGGCAGCCTTGCAATCCGCCGCCGCGGACGACGATCACACCGCGCATTTGACCACGGATGGCAATGCTTCCACCTACTGGGAGAGCAAGCCGCACGCGGACGCCTGGATCGCCGTAGATCTTGGCAAGCCGCGGTCATTGGACCGCGTGGTTCTGCGTTGGGGCGACACCCGCCCGGAACGATTTCGCATTCAAACCTCGACGGATGGCCTTCATCCGCAGGATTGGAAAGAGGCAACCGGCGACATTGCCGGGGCGAGCGGCATGCAAGCGGTTCCGCTGCCCAGAGTGACGGCGCGCCACGTACGGCTATCGATGCCTGCCGCTCCGAACGGCGACCGCGGTTACATTCTGTACAGCTTTGAAGTCTATGGCGAGAGCGGACCTGCCGAGAAGGCGAAAGCCCGGCCATTTACATTCGCGAACGACGCTCTTCTGTTGACCGGCGGCGGGTGGAAATTGCGGAGCGCGTCCTTCGTACAAGCCGCCCCTTCAGCGATTTCGGGGGACGCCTTTGACGACGGCGACTGGCTGCCGGCGGCCGTGCCAGGAACGGTGCTGGGCAGCTACGTGGAGGCGGGAGCGGTACCCGATCCCTGGTACGGCGACCAGAATAGCCAGATTTCCGAAGAGTTTTTCACGCGCAACGACTTTTGGTACCGGACCGGTTTCGACCTCCCTCGCAGCTTCGCCGGAAAGCGCGTGTGGCTCAACTTCGACGGGATCAACTGGAAGGCGGACGTCTACCTGAACGGCGCCGCGGTGGGGCGCATCGACGGAGTCTTTGTGCGCAGCCGTTTCGACGTGACACGGCTGGTCCGCGCGGGCGCGAACACACTCGCCGTCTTGATTCACAAGGTGGCGCATTCCGCTCCATCGTCGCGCAAGGTCTTGCACAAGACTCTCGGCGCCCGCACGGTGAATGGCGATCTGCTCGGCTACGACAGCCCGACATTCCTCGCTTCGGCAGGCTGGAACTGGGCGCCGATCGTTCGCGGCCGGGATGTCGGCATCTGGAATGACGTGTACATCGACGCAAGCGGCGATGTTGCGATCGTCGATCCGTGGGTCGTCACGGACGAGGTTTCCGCCGACCGCACTCGCGCGGATCTGTCCGTCAGAACCGAACTCCGCAATGAGTCGAATGCGCCGCAGTCAGGCAGGCTGATCGGGTCGATCGGCAAACTGACTTTCGAGAAGGCGGTGGAACTGGCGCCGGGTGAGACGCGCGCCGTGTCGTTCGACAAGGTGAGTTTGCAGAACCCCCAACTGTGGTGGCCCAACGGGTACGGCGGCCAATCTCTGTATAAGCTGGCGCTGCGCTTCGAGCGGCAGGAGAAGGTGAGTGACAGGAGGACAGTAACATTCGGCATCCGCAAGCTCGAACACAAAGTGGTGGATAACATACTGACGTTGTTCGTCAATGACACACGCATACTGATTCGCGGCGGTAACTGGGGCATGGACGAAGCAATGCTCCGTTGCGACGCTGCCGGCTACGACCTGCGCGTGCGGCTGCATCATGACGCCAACTTGAACATGATCCGCAACTGGATTGGCATGGTGGGGCGCGACGCATTCTACGATGCCTGCGACCGCTACGGCGTTCTGGTTTGGGACGATTTCTGGCTGGCGAATCCGGGCGACGGTCCTAATCCGACGGATGCCGCTCTATTCATGGTCAATGCGAGAGACAGAATCCGGCGCACGCGGAAGCACGCGTCTCTGGCTTTGTACTGCGGCCGGAACGAAGGCAACCCACCGGCGGATCTGGACGCCTCACTGCGCGCCGCGCTTGCGGAACTGGATACCACACGGCCCTACATCCCTCACTCCGCGGCCGGCACAGTGACTGGCGGCGGCCCTTATGAGGTACGGGATGTAGCTTGGTATTTCGCGAACCGCGGCAAGACGTTTCACAGCGAACTGGGCATTGTGGCGGTCCCGCCCGTGGAATCCATGCGGAAAATGATGCCGGCCGCGAACTTATGGCCCATTAACGATATGTGGGCCATTCACGATTATCAGTCGCCGCGCTGCGACTTATACACGCAGCGAATCAAGGACCGCTATGGCGAACCGGCGGGCATCGAGGACTATTGCCGCAAGGCCCAGATGGTCAATATCGAATCGGCCAAGGCCATGTTCGAGTGTCTTCAAGCGCGCCAGGGAAGCGGCATTCTGATCTGGATGACTCAGTCCGCGTGGCCCGCGCTGATTTGCCAGCTTTACGACTATTACTTTGAAATGACCGGCGCCTATTTCGGCGCGAAGCGCGGCGCCGAGCCGGTGCACATCTTCTGGGATTCGCATGCCGACGTCATTAAGGCCGCCAATAACACGGCCACGGGCGCGGGCGGGCTGACGGCCAAAATGCGCGTCTATTCGCTCGACGGCAAACAAATCGACGCCAAGTCGGCGGCGGTGGATTTGAAGCCAACCAGCGTGGTGGATGTCTTCCCCATCCAACGTCCAACCACCGGCAGCGGCGTGTTTTTTGTCAAACTGACGCTGGAACGGGGCGGACGGACGGTTTCGGAAAATTTCTATTGGAACTGCGCGGAGGGGGGCTCCTGCAAGGCCCTGGACACCTTGCCCAGAGTGAGATTGTCCGCGCGCGCCCGCCGTTCGCAGGTTGGGGACATGCTTCGTTTCGCCGTTACCCTGACCAATGTCACGCGGGACGTGGCGCCGGCGATTCGTCTGAAGGTGGAGCGCGCGGCGTCCGGCCAATGGGCGCTGCCGGTCTTCTATAGCGACAACTATTTCGCATTCTTGCCGGGCGAAACCAGGACGGTGACGCTGGAGCTCGCGCAGGCCAGCCTGGCAGGCGAGGCTCCAAGAATCATCGCAGAGGGCTGGAACGTCGAGCCCCGGGAGATTCACGTTTACAGCCGCACCGAATCGCTCAAGGAGAACCTTAGGATGTATCCCCCCGGGAGGTGAACCGGCCGCCAGCCTTTGGCGCCGGCTACGGCGTGGGGCGAAGTGGCCACCGCATAGGTCTTGTTACGCAGCTCGAAGGAATCGAGAATGACGGCCAGAGACGCCTTCCCCTTGAGGAAGCCTCCGGGGCGTACGGTGGCGATGCGTCCTCGGAAGCCGGCGCCCTTCGGGATCGCCACCCTTCCAGCGACGACTACGGGCGTTTCCAACACGCCGTAGAACCCGTCTCCGACGTGGTTCCGCGCGGTGTCCAGTGCCCGGTCGAGACGGACGTTCAGGACGGTTCCAGCAAGGACAGTCCGGGTGTCCGGCCCATACGCCACGATACTGCCCGATAGCGGGCGGGCGGGCAGAGCGAAGAGCACTCTGCGGTTGGCGGATCCAGCCTCCGGGTAAGACCGACCGCCGGTTGCAGCCGGCTGTGGTAAGTTTTGCACGGTCCCTCCCAAAAACTCCCGGTTTTTGTTCAAATTGCCCCGCATGCAGCTTCTAAGGGCACGCGGAAGGCCATTGCGGGCGCGAACGGGCGTAGGTTACCGGCCGCCGCCTTCGCGCTCGGCAAGGGCCATTTTCAGGTTATCGCGCGCCGCGGCATAGCCGGGGTTGGCGCTGAGGGCCTGGCCGAACTGCTGGACGGCGTCGTCGAGTTTCCCTTGGCGCGCCAGAGCCACTCCCAAGTCGTTGTGCGCCTCGGCGTAGCCTGGATCCAGCCGCACGGCCTCGGCGTATTGCGCGATGGACTCGGCGGCCTTTCCTTCCGCGGCCAGTACGCTTCCCAGTTTGTCGTGAGCTTCGGCATAGCCGGGATCGATGCGCAGGGCCTCGCCAAAACGCTGGGTGGCCTCATCGAGCTTCCCCTGGGTCATCAGGACCATTCCGAGGTTGCTCTGTGCCGCGGCGAAATCCGGCTTGATCCGCAGGGCCTGGACGAATTGTTGCGCGGCTTCATCGAGTTTCCCCTGCCACATCAACGCCCGCCCCAGGTTGTTCCGGGCGTCCGCGTAATCGGGCTGGTTGCGCAAGGCTTCGCCGAAGGAACGCGCGGCTTCGTCGAATTTCTCCTGCCATATCAGCGCCATCCCCATGTTATTCTGCGCCTCCGCGTCGTCCGGCTTGATGCGGAGCGCTTCGGCGAAACGCGCAATGGCCTCGCTGGTTCTTCCTTGCTTCATGAGAACGCCGCCCAGGTTGTTGTTCGCAACGTAATTGCCGCTGGTGGTTGCCAGGGCGCGTTGCCAGAGGGCCGTGCTGTCGCTCCAGTATTGGACCTGCGCCCTTGCCAGCGCGGTGCAAGCGAGGAGCACGCAAGCGGCCGCCACGGGAAGCGCCACCCCGCCGAAACTCCACCGCGCCGCCAGCTCCGACGCGCCCCACGCGACGATGACGAACAGGCCGATGAGTGGAACGTACGTGTAGCGGTCCGCCATGGACTGGCTGCCGACTTGCACCAGCCCAATCACGGGGATGAGCGTGCCCACGAACCAGAACCACCCTGTCGCCAGGTACCCGCGCCGACGGCCCGCGCGAATGGCCATGACGGTCACTCCCACCAGCAGCAGCACGCCCAGGCAGGCGGCCAGCACGGGTGGCGTGGCGCCTATGGGATAGAAAGCCGCCAGCCTCACGGGCCAGAGCGTCTTTCCGATATACGCCAGGTATGCGGCCGGCGCATTGGCCAGACGGATGCCGAGCGGAACCTTTTCCAGGCCTTTGACGGCGCCCCCCGCCTGCTGCACGACCAATGTCACGATGCTCGATATCGCCGCGAGTGCGAATAGCGGCAGCTTTTCCCACACCAGCCGCGCCTTCGGTTCGACCCGCGCCAACGGCCAGAAATCGAGCAGCAGCAGGACAAACGGAAGCGTCACCAGCATGGGTTTTGCCATCAAGCCAAGCGCGAACCATAGAACCACCGGCAGGTACCGCCGCACTCCGGGACGCCGCGCGTAGGACACGTATGCACCCATGGCGAGCATCCAGAACAGCGTACTCAGAACATCCTTACGTTCGGCAATCCAGGCCACCGATTCGACGTGGAGCGGATGCAGGGCGAACAGGCCCGCCACGAAGAAACTGCGGCCCCATGCGGCGGTCATGCGGTAGAGGACGCCGAACAGAAGCAGGGCGTTCAGGATATGGAGGATCAGGCTGGTGACATGCTGCGGCCCGGCGTTCATGCCGTAAAGCTGCACGTCGAGCATATGAGACAGCCAAGTGGCCGGATGCCAGTTGGCTGCGTCGGCGGAAGTCAGCGCCCACGCAAGCCCTTGCCAGCTCAACCCTTGGGCGACGTGAGCATTGCCAAGAACGTATTCCGGGTCGTCCCACATGACGAAGCGGAAATCGCGCACGGGCGCGTATGCCGCGACAGTCAGCACGATCAGGAGGGCGCAGGCCAGGAGGATGCGCTTCGAGAAGAAATGGGCCGCCGGCTGAGCGGCGGGAGCGGACTGCCCGGCAAGAGGTCCGCTCTTGCGCCCCGCTGCGCTGCGATTCGCCGGTTTGCGAACAGTCGGGCGGCTTTTCACTGCCCACCCCTTCCCTGTAAGGACCGAGCCCGGCTCAGGTTTTCCGACGCGTCCTTGTAGCCGGGATCGATCCGCAGGGCCTCGGCGAACTGCTGGACCGCTTCATCGAGTTTTCCCTGGCGGGCGAAGGCGACTCCAAGGTCGTTATGCGCCTCGAAGTAGTTGGGGTCGAGGCGGAGGGCTTCGGTGTATTGCGCGATCGCCTGGTCAAGCTTCCCTTCGACGGCCAGGGCGCTCGCCAGTTTGTCCCGGGCCTCCGGTAAGGCCGGATCGATCCGCAGAGCCTCGCCGAATTGGCGTATGGCCTCATCGAGGTTGCCGGTCTCCATGAGGGCAACTCCGAGATTGCTCTGAGTCATTGCGGAATCGGGCTTGATGCGGAGGGCCTCGGCGAGGTGCGGTATGGCTTCGGCAGGATTTCCTTGTTTCATGAGTACTCCGCCAAGGTTGTTATGCGCGACGTAGTTGTTTTCGGTGACATCGAGCGCGCGGCGCCACAAAGAGGCGCTATCGCTCCAGTATCGGGCCTGCGCGCTCGCGAGGGCCGCGCAGAGCGCGAGCACGCACGTGGCGGCAAGCGGCAGCGCGGGACTGGGGATGCGCCAGCGCGCCGCCAGTTCCACGGCGCCCCAGGCGATTGCGACAAACAGGCCGATCAGGGGGACGTAAGTATAGCGGTCCGCCATGGACTGGCCCCCCACCTGTACCAGACCAATCACCGGGACGAGCGTTCCCGCATACCAGAGCCATCCTGTGAGAAAGTAGCCGTGGCGGCGGCCGGCGCGAATGGCGAGGGCGGTCACCCCGATCAAGAGCACGCCACCAATGCACGTGCGCCATACCGGCGTCGAAGCGTCCAGCGGGTAGAATGCCGCCAACCGGGCGGGCCACAGCATCTTAACGATGTAAGTTAGATACGCCGCCAACGCGTTAGCCAGGCGAATACCAAACGGAACCCGTCCCAGTCCGGAAACGGCGCCCCCATGCCGCTGAGCCAGAACGGTTAACACGCTCGACACGGCGGCGAGAGCGAACAGGGGCGCCTTTTCCAGAACCAGGCGGGCTTTGGACCCGGTGCGGGCGAGCGGCCAGAAATCGAGCAGCAGGAGGACGAAAGGCAGGGTCACGAGCATGGGCTTGGCCATGAGGCCCAGCGAGAACCACAGAACCACGGGGAGGTAGCGGCGCACGCCGGGGCGGCGCACGTAGGAGACATAGGCCCACAGGGCGAGCATCCAGAAGAAGGCGCTGAGGACGTCTTTACGCTCCGCGACCCACGCCACCGATTCCACGTGGAGCGGATGCAGGGCGAAGAGGCCGGCCACGAAAAGACTGCGGCCCCAGGCCGCGGTCATGCGGTAAAGCACGCCGAATAGCAGCAGGGCGTTGAGGATGTGGAGGATCAGATTGGTGACGTGCTGCGGGCCGGCGTCCATACCGTAGAGTTGGACGTCGAGCATGTGGGAGATCCAGGTGACCGGGTGCCAGTTGGCGGCGGCGGTGGCGGTCAAAGCCCACCGGGCGCCCTGCCACGTCAAGCCTTGAGCGACATGGGCGTTATCTGTGACGTATGCCGCATCGTCCCACACGAACCCGAAGTGGCGCACGGGCGCATATACGGTGGCTGTGGCGGCGATGAGGAGGACGCAGGCAAGGAGGAGGCGTTTCGACAAGAAGGGATGCGCGGCGGCGGGCGGTTGGGCGGCGGAAGGGGACTTGTACGCCGCTGCGTTACGATTCGCCGGTCTGCGAACGGTCGGGCGGCTTTTCATGCGCTCTGGCTTATTTTAGCGGCTGGCCGGACCGGCCACAAAAGAAAAGCCGCCACGGGTTTCCCCGTGGCGGCCGTCCTCTTGCGAATTACCGGGTCTGCCGTTAGAACTGGAACCGCAGCGACATGGACATCTGCCGCGGGTTCAGCGTGCTACTGAAGCGCCCCACACCGCTGTTGGTCTGCTCCAACAAGCCGTTCTGCCAGTTGGGCCAACTGTAGGACGGAGTGATGCTGAACCCGCTGAACTGGGTGTGGTTGAAAACGTTATACATCTCGGCCCGGAACAGGATGACGCGCTTCTCGCTCTTCAGCGGGAAAGACTTCGTGAACGTCATGTCCCAGTTAAACTCGCGCGTATGCGGGATGTTGATCAAGCTGCCCGCTCCGGCGTTGCCGTAGCATTCCATGGATTGGCCGATGCCCTGCTGCGGGGTGGCGCCGGGAGCCGCGCTGCACGGCCATGGAATGGTGAAGGCCGACTCGTTGATAAGCTGGTTGCCGGGCGTTCCGTTGGCGTTGGCGCCGACGCCCAGCACAACCCCGTTATTTGCCGGCGCGGACGAAGCCTGGCCCGCCGGGAGGTTCCAGTCCCCGGTCACGAAATACCTGGTCCCTTCATAACCGCCGGTCCAGTTCATCTGGGGGTTGCTGGACGTCGTGTTGGTGAAGGAGATGCCCGGCACGCTGGTCAAGATGTCGGAGTGGACCTGCGTGATGCCGGAAATCACCCAGTGGTCGGTGATGATGCCCAGCGGCTTGAAGTTTAACTTCTGGCTCACGTTCGGCAGTTCATAAACGTAGTTGACCGCCAGAACCTCGGGAGAAGGCGAATAGCTAGGCCCGTAGTTCCGGAACTTGTCCGGGAAGTAGGGGCTGACCGAGGTGGGGGTTCCGCCGCCGGTGTTCATGGTCTTACCGTAGGTGTACGCGGCGCCATAGGACAGGTGCCTGGTCATGTTGCGGCGGAGGTTGATTTGCAGGGAGTTGTAGGAGGAGTTCTCCGCCAAGCCGTCGAGGGCCGCGGCTCCCACGCCGGCCAAGGGCCGGAAATAGTTGTCGCTGAGTTCCTTACCGTTGGTATTAGCAGGGAGGTAGGCGACGTTCGGGTTGTTGTAGGCGACCTGGTATTCCGCATAGGGCGCAATGGCGTTGAGCTGATAGGACGCCCAGATGTGCTTGCTCAGGTTAAACACGTACGAAGCTTCGAGAACCGTGCTCCAGCCGAGGTTCTGCTGGACCATGAAGCTGCCGTTGTAGTTCTCCTGCATGGGCTGAGGGCCGACCGTCTGGCTTGTGCTGACGGGCGTGATGGCGGCCGAATTCGCGAAGTTCGGAACCTGGTCGATCGTAGAGTAATAGATGGTCCGGGCGATGGTGTCGGGCGGGTTGCCGGCTTCGAGTTGCGCGAAATGGCTGTCGGTGGCGTTCATGAACTCGCCGAAGCCCGCGCGAATGGCGGTCCTGCCATTGCCGAATACATCCCACGCGATGCCAAGGCGGATCGCCGGCACGACCGAGTTCTTATACGAGAAGGTGCTGGGCCAGAGCGCGGAGCCCGGGGCCGATGCTACCATTCCCGGGAAGGCCGAGGGGGTGGTGGAATAGGCGCCTGGGACCGTCGGAGGTACGAAGGTACCCTGGAGCGCGGCGAAGGTCAGGAAACCGGTCTTGGGATCGTACGACTTATTGTCCGCCGTGGGACACGCCGATTTGGCCGTGCTGACCGTGCAATAGGGGAGGTAAATCCGCTCCGGCGTCGCCGACATGTAGGCGCTCTGCTCGAAAGCGTAGGTGTTCTGGTTCAGGTTGGACACCGGCACCTGGTGGGTGAATCGGATGCCCAGGTCTAGCGTGACGCGGCGGCTGATGCGCCAGTTGTCCTGGAGGAAGGCTTCCGCCACTGTGTACCAGACGTTGACGACTGCGCGTCCGCCTTCGTTGTAGCTGTTAAAGTTGCCGAGGTAAGCGTTGGCGTATCCGTCCTGGGTATTGCCGGGCATGGCGGCGGCGCTGGCGAAGCTATACGCCCCGACGTAATTTCCCTGGCTGCCGGACGCCCATTCCACCTTGCCGGTGCGCTCGTAGAAGAACCCGGCCTTCAGGTTATGCTTGCCCTGTACCTTGCTGATGTTATCCGTGAAGCTGTAGATATCGTTCCAGTTCGTGTACGGGCATTGGCTGCCGGCGGCGCTGCAGGGACTTACGCTGGCCTCGCCGGTCTCATTGCCACCGCCGAAGCTGAGGTTGGGAATGGCCACCTCGTATTGGATGGGGCCGGTTCCCATTCCCGCCGGCCGCGTGGAGTTCTTGTCGTTTACGAAATTGGGGTCGGTCGCGAAGTTGTCGAACGACGGCGGATTGCCCATATTGGACCGGGCGATCTGGGAGGGGTCCGCATCGTAATAATCCCAACTGTTGTAGCTCTTGCCGAACACGAACTCGTTCACCGTCGTCGGGTTGATCGTGTACGTAATTCCTACGCCGTAACCGTGCCCTGGGTTCGGATGGTTGATGGCCAACGGAAGGAAATTGCCGGAAGCATTGGCCAGCCCTATGCCGCCTTGGGTGTCCAAATCGTAGTCGTTGATGTAGCGCACCCACGTGGTCAGCTTGGAGGTCATGTTGTAGTCGATGCGGATCGCGTCGTTCCGGCGCGGATGCGTCTCGTTAAAGGTGTAGTAGTAGTTGCGCGTGTACTGCGTGGTCGCGGCCGTGGGGTCGTTGACGCAACCGCTGGCGGCGACTCCCGTGTGATTCCATGTGCTCCCGCAAACATTCGGAGCCGGGAAGAAGTTCAGCATGGCTTGGCCGTAGGTGGCCGCCGCCTTGTCCAGAATCAGGCCGGAGATGTTGTTGCCCGGGACCGGGTTCCCGGTGCTGGGGTCGGTCAGGTTATACGGCACGCCGTTGCCGTCGGAGTAGCCGGCGAAGTTGCCTGCGCGCTGGGCCGTGGTCGGCATATTATAGTAGCCGCTCTGAACGCCCGGCTTCTGCTTGGTGTATTCCTGCGAGAAGAAGAAGAACAGCTTCTTTTTCTGCCGGTTGAACACCTTCGGGATGTAGACCGGTCCGCCCACGCTGTAGCCCCACACGAAGAACCGGTATACGGTCTTCTGAGGACCGTTGCCAATGTCGCCCGTGTCGTTGTACTTGGTGAAGAACGAGTAGGCGTTGAACATCTCATGCCGCTTATTGACCCAGCCGCTGCCGTGGAACTCCTGGCTGCCGCCCTTGGTCACGATGGAAATCTGGCCGCTGGAGTTGCGCCCGTACTCCGCCTGGTAGTTGGCGGTCAGTACGCGGATCTCCGCGATGGTGTCCATGTTCGGCTCGTAGTGGAGGGTGGTGTTGTTGGCGGTATCGGTATCGGTGATGCCGTCGACCACGAAGTTGGTGTCGCCGGCGATGCCGCCGTTGACTCTGACCGAGCCGATGGAATTTTCGCTAGTGGCATCCTGCTGGGTGGTGGCCATGCCAGGGATGGTTACGAAAAGGCCGAACAGATCGCGGCCCTTCAAGGTGAGGTCCACCATCTGGGTCGGGTCGACCAACTTCGAGTCTTCGCTCGATGCTGTATCGACCGGTGTTGCGGCCGCCGTGACCGATACCTGTTCCGTCAACGCGCCCAAAGCCAGGGAGATTCTCCCCAGGTCGCGCTCTTGGTTGGCCGTCAGGGAGATGTCGGTCTGCGAGTAAGTCTTGAAACCGGCTGTCGGCTTGACAGTCAAAGTATACGTCGCCGGGACCAAGCTATTGAAAACAAAGATGCCTTCCGGCCCCGACACCGTTGAAACAACGGCCCCGGTCGCCAGGTTCTTTACCTCGACCTGCGCTCCGGGGATTGCCGCATCACCCGGATCGGTGACGGTTCCTCTCAGGATGCCTGTTGTGGTTTGGCCGTAAATGCAGCCGCACAAGAGTGCCAGGGCGCACAACAACTGCGCCACTCGTTTGCATGTCATGACGAATCCCTTTCCGTTTTTCATATATCCCTACCCGGCGGCACAGACCAACCTTCACGCTCGCCAAGATTGGGGGATTATAGCCCTTCCGGACCAGGTTTTCAACTATATTACGGTAGCGATGGCGTATTGATAGATAGTCGCGTCTTGTTTTGTGGAGGATAGGAATTGCATAAAAGTTTCTTGGGCGCCGGATGGAGCCTGCGCGGCGGCCAGGTTTCTTGTGCCTTCTTTTGAGAAGAGCGCCTGTAAGCCACGCAAGCGTTTGCAATTTCGATTATCATAGAATGCGGCGACGCGAAAATCCGCAGCCTTGTACCAAGAGGAACGCATGCTTTATACCAGAAGAGAGCTGGGGAAACTGGCTCTGGCCGCCCTGCCCGCCTCCCGGGCGCTTGCCGCCCCGCGTATAGACTCTAAGTTCGGCGGCGTGCAGATCGGTGTGATTACCTATAGCCTCCGAACCCTGGCTACGCCCGATCCGCAAGCCATTATCGACGCCTGCGTGGAAATCGGCCTGGGCGAGGTGGAGCTGATGTCCGATCACTGCGAAGCCCTGGCCGGCGCTCCACGCGCCGCGGGACGCGCCGGTGGAGGGGCAGCGACTCCCGCTCCGCCTGCCGCTCCCCAGGGCGCCGGTGGCATCCAGCGGTCTGGTGGCGGCCGCGGTCAGGGCGGCGTCCGCGCTCTCTCCGCCGAGCAACAGTCCGCGCGCGACAAACTGGCCGCATGGCGCGCCGATGCCACCCCCGCCACCTGGCAAGCGGTGACCAGAAAGTTCAACGACGCCGGCATCGACGTCGCCCTCCTCTGCTACAACATGAACGACAACATGCAGGACGAGGACATCGAATACGGCTTCAAGATGGCCGAAGGCCTCGGCGCCAAGGCACTCTCCACCAGCACGACCCTCTCCATGGCCAAGCGCATCGCCCCCATCGCCGACAAGCACAAGCTGCCGATCGGCTACCACGGACACGACGCCACGGACGATCCCAACCAGACGGCCACGCTTGAGAGCTACTACACGCTCATGGCCTACGGGAAGTACAACGGCATCAACCTCGACATCGGCCATTTCACCGCGGCCGGCTACGACGCAGTCGATTTCATCGAGAAGTACCACGACAAGATCACCAACCTTCATATCAAGGACCGCAAGAAGGATCACGGGCCTAATGTGGAGTGGGGTAAAGGCGACACGCCTTTGAAAGAAGTGCTCTTGCTCTGCAAGAAGAACAAGTATCCGTTCCCGGCCAATATCGAACGTGAATACCCGGTTCCGGAAGGTTCGAACCTGATCGCGGAATTCAAGAAGTGCCTGGCGTACGCCAGGAACATATTGGTCTGACGCGAGATACAATCCAACCACTATGCCGCAACATGGGTTTTCCCGACGCTATTTCTTCTATGGCGGCCTCCTGGCTGGGGCCGTTCCCACGGGAGGCTTTGGCAGTACGCCATCGCTCCTGCAGGTGGGCTACCGCTCGCCCAACGAAAGGCTGAACGTCGCGGGCATCGGCGCAGGCAACCGCGCCATGGAGGACTTGCCGGTGGTCGCCTCCACCGAAAACATTGTGGCGCTGGCCGATGTGGACGACCGGCGCGCCGGCATGGGATTCACTACATGGCCGAAGGCGAACCGCTATCGCGATTACCGCCAGATGCTCGACAAAGAGGGCAAGAACGTAGACGCTTGCGTCATCGCCATCCCCGACCACAATCACGCGTACGCCGCCCTGCAGTGCATGCAGCGGGGCAAGCACGTGTATTGCGAGAAGCCTCTGACGCGCACGCCTTGGGAAGCGCGCATGCTGACGCGAGCCGCGGCGAAGTATGGCGTGGCTACGCAGATGGGAAACCAGGGGCACTCCTCGGAGGGCGCGCGTGTGGCGGCGGAGATTCTCTGGTCCGGCGAAATCGGCGACGTCACCGAGGTTCACGCGTGGCACGGTTACCCGACCTGGCCCGAGGGCATGAAGGATATCCCGCCCGAAGAGCCCATCCCCTCGACTCTCGATTGGAATCTCTGGCTCGGCACGGCCGCCTGGCGCCAGTACACTTCCGGCGGCTTCGACGACCTGGTGCGCAACGGCATGGGCGGCAACTTAAGCACAGCTTATGCCGGCGGCTTCTACCTGCCCTTCAACTGGCGCGGCTTTTACGATTTCGGCACCGGCCTGCTGGGCGATTGGGGCATTCACATTCTGGGCCCCGCCAACCAAGGGCTCGGGCTGGGCAGCCCTGTTAGCGTCGAATGCGTCAGACAGGAAGGCCAAGGCCCCTTCACGTTCCCGCAGAAGTGCGTCATAAAGTACGAGTTCCCCGCGCGCCCCAACATGCCTCCCGTGACGGTGTACTGGTACGATTCCGTGCCCGGCAACGCGTACTTCCCGCCGGGCATGGATATGGCGGCGAACCGCGTGGACAACAGCATTGGCCCTCCCGTGCCTTACACGGTGGAGGGAGTGACCGGGAGGTCCGTGCAGCCGCCCGCTCCGCGGCCCGCCGCTGCCGCTGCCGGGCGTGGGACGGCGGGCCGCGGTGGTGGTGGCGGCAATGGATACTCCGCGCAAGGCTGGCCGGCGGGAAATGCGTTCATCCCGGGCCGCGGCGCAACGCGCGGCGCCGCACAGCCCCCCAGTTCCGGCGACAACCAGATCTTCGTCGGGACCAAGGGCTACATGGCTACGCGCCTCTCCGGCGAGGCCGTCCGACTGCTGCCCAATTCCCGTTGGGCCGATTACAAGCTCCCCGCGCAAACGCTCACGCGCTCCCCCGGCCATCAGCGCGATTGGATCCGTGCCTGCAAAGGCGGCAGCCCGGCGTGCTCCAATTTCAGTTACTCCGGCCCGTTCAGCGAGTGGGTGGTGCTGGGCGCCATCTCTGTGCGCTTCCAGGGCAAGCTGTTGTGGGACGCGGCGAAGATGGAGTTCACCAATAATAAGGCGGCGAACGCATTTGTGAAACCGGCGTTCCGGCGCGGCTGGGAAATCACGGAAGCGTAGAAGAAGGCAGACCAGGAGGTCCGCCCCACTGGAGCAA
>Ga0302320_10007737_pt1 | contig 23589 bp, 19 predicted proteins | sample Bog_T0_3_FD_202130 | JGI IMG/M metagenome (GOLD analysis project Ga0302320, IMG submission 202130) | Peat permafrost microbial communities from Stordalen Mire near Abisko, Sweden - Bog_T0_3 | ecosystem: Environmental > Terrestrial > Soil > Wetlands > Peat | place: Sweden: Abisko, Stordalen Mire... | reverse complement strand
TCTTACGAAATCGCTGGCGCGCGAGGTAGCTTCGCGGGGAATTACCGTCAACGCCGTGGCGCCGGGCTACATTGAGACGCCCATGACCGCCGTGCTGGACGAGAAGGTCAGCGCCGCGATGCTGGCTAATATTCCCCTCGGCCGGCGCGGAACGGACCAGGATATTGCCCAGGCCGTCAAATTTCTTGCTTCCGATGCCGCGTCTTACATCACCGGCCACGTTCTGGACGTGAACGGCGGGATGTTCATGGGTTGATGAGCCTGCGCCGGGCACGCTTACGTTACGCAAGTGTCCGGAGTCCTCAAGTTGCGCGCCCTGCCCGCCGATGAACCAAGCGGAGGGGTAAGCATGGCTACGCTGGCTCGACCGAACCTATTATCGCAACTCCCAATGCCTGAGCTTGCCAGCACGCCTGAGTTTGCCAGCGCGCTGCGCTATCTGGCGCGCCAGCCCATCATGGACATGCACGGACGGGTGCACGGCTACGAACTGCTCTTCCGGGCAGGGCCGGAGACCGTCTTCCGCGGCGATGGCGACCATGCCACCCGTACCATGCTCGACAATACGGTCATCTTCGGGCTGGAAAAGCTGACCGGCGGGGTGCCGGCCTTTGTGAACTGCACCAGCGAGTCGCTGCTTGAGAATATGGTGCATGTTCTGCCTTCCGGCATGACCGTGCTGGAGATACTGGAAAGCCTGGAACCCACGCCCGAATTGATTGCCGCCTGCCGCAAGCTGAAGGTGGAGGGTTTCCGCCTGGCGCTGGACGATTTTACCTGGAGGCCGGGATTCGATGCGCTGGTCGAAATGGCAGACTACGTCAAGGTGGATTTTTTGCTCTCCGGTCCCCAGGAGCGGAAAGAACTGCTCCAGCGGCTGCGCGGCGTGACGGTGGCGCTGGTGGCCGAAAAGATCGAAACCCAGGAGGAGTACAAGCAGGCCTGCTCGGAAGGCTTTACGCTCTTTCAGGGATATTATTTCTGCCGCCCCGTCCTGCTCGAAAATCGGAAGATTCCCGCCAACCGGCTCTCACACATTGAGATTTTGCAACATCTGCGGGGCGATGTGTTCGACCTGCGCAAGTTGACCGGGCTGCTGAAGCGCGACCCATCCCTCACCTACCGTCTGCTGCGGCTGGTCAACTCGCCGATGTGCGCCATCCGGCAGGAGGTGAGTTCCATCCAGGCGGCGCTGCTGGCCGTGGGCGAGGACTCCTTCCGCCACATTGCCATGCTGGCCATCGCCAGCGAATTCAATGCCGGACAGCCCTCGGAGATCCTGCGCATGGCCTTCGTGCGTGGGCGATTCTGCGAACAGGCCGCCGCCGGCTGCGCACTGGACTCCACCGAGCAGTATTTGTTGGGAATGCTGAGCCTGCTGCCCGCCATGATGCGCCTGCCCATGGCAGAACTGGCCCCCGCGCTGCCGCTGCGCAATGAGATCCGCGAGGCCCTGAAGGGCAACGCCAATCCCGAACGCATTCTGCTCCAGTGGCTGGAGTTCCACGAACAGGGCGATTGGGACGCGTGCGATGCGATTCTACAGAAAAATAGGCTGAAAGAGGAAGAAATGGTACGTTGCTACGCCGAAGCCCTGGTGTGGGCCGAAGAGGCGCTGCAATCGGCTGTCTGATGATACGCAAGTCTATCTGTGTTGCGGAGCTGGCGCGGCATCGCGAGGAACGGTTGGCGTTCCTCCCTGCGGCATGACCATAACGGCGACTGACGCGGCTACGAAAATTCCATCCTTCACCACGCCCTCAACGCGCACCATTTCGCCTAAGTGAACATCGGCCAGGGTAATCGGCTCGCGGCGCTTGCGGAAGGTGGTGTCCTCATCGGCCACAAATGCGTGCGCGGCGTTATCCACCGAGCCCAGCAGCGTAACCTTAGTTTCGTTGATCGCTGTCACCTTGCCCATCAACCAGGTCTTGCCATAGTTGGCCCTTATCTCTCGCATCTGCTTGGCGCGTTCCGGGTCGAGTTGCGCAATCACCACTGCGCCCACGGATTTGGCCACCGCATCCACTTCTCCCGCGGCGAACACCGCGTCACCCATCTTGATGTCGCTGGGCTTGAGTGTCAGCGGAACAGTCTGTTCGCGATTGCCCCTCTCGCCGGCTACGCGGCTTTGCATCGTCTGCTTGAGAATGCGCGTATTGACGCTGAAGTGGATCGTGTAGCTGTCGCCCGCGTCGGTCTTGATGATGTAGTGGTCGGCTGCAACCTCCGTCACGGTTCCGGTAATGCCGTTGCCCATGCCCATGCCGCCGCCCCATTCGCCACGTCCACCACGCTGGCTTGCACCCTGAGCGGAAGCGGCTATGGTAAGCGCGAGACCGAAGACGATTGCGGACAACAGACGATTCTTCATGGCTTCTCCATTCAACACAACTACAGAGAGCGCAAGCAGGCTCCCTGAAAACATAGACGGATGAAGCACAGCCAAAGACGACGGCAACCGCAGCCTTTCGCGCGAATTATGAGAAGAGATTCTCCGCCCCAGCGCCGAGTGCGGTAATCTAGCCTTGGCACATCGGCGAAGATGATGGCAGACACCCAAAACCAAACCGGTCTGGTCAAGAGTAGGATGCTCGTTCGCATCTGGCTGCGAATCGATGCCCTGTATGACCTGTTCTTTTCCGAAACCAACAAGGCCATGCTCCGTCAGTTGGTTATCTTCCTGGGCTTAGCCGGTTTCGTCATTCATTTGGCGCTGATCTTTCTTGCCCGTTCGCTCGCCCATCCTCCGCTGCTGATCGCCGAGGCCGGGCATAACTACCTTTCTGCGATCTCCACTCCGTTCAACTTCATCCTCTTCTACGAAGTGCTGTTACTCATAGCGACGCTGCCCGCATCCACAACGCGTTCCATCGCCAACCAGTTCGAGATTGTCTCGCTGATCTTCATTCGCGATGTCTTCAAAGACATTGCCGCGGCCAGCGATCTGGTTGCACAACACCGGTTGGCCCTGGATGCCCTTCCCGCCTTCTTCGATATGTGGGGCGGATTCCTGATGTTTTTTCTGGTGGGAATTTTTCGGCATGTGGCGATGCAGCATGTGCAGCCGTCTGGAACAGCGCTCCCGACGCGAGGTGCGGCGCTGTTCATCGCCCAGAAGAAGGTGGTTGCCGTCGCGCTTGGCTCGCTTCTGCTGGGCATGGCCGTTTACAACATCGGCCTCCTGGCCTTCGCCATCCGCGGCACGCTCCTGAACGGGCACGGAACTGTCGAGTCGGCTACCACGTTTTATAACGACCTGTTCACCGTGATGATCTTCACCGATGTCCTCATCCTCATCCTGTCGCTGGTGGTCTCCGGGGTCTATGAACTGGTCTTTCGCAACGCCGCGTTCGTGGTCTCCACCATCCTGATCCGACTATCGCTCTCCGAAGGGTATCCCTTCGGCGCGCCCCTGGCGTTGATGGCCATGGTCTTTGGAATCCTCACCCTGCTGGTCTTCAACTTCCATATGCGCCTGAAAGAACCGTCCTCTGGGTAAGATTTACGGCCGCCGCGCGCAAGCAACGCGGGGAATATTTTGCAGATCAGGAACAAACTCGATCTGCTCAAATCCGGCGCGCGACAGCAACTCTCTCATCGCCGTCGATAGCCCGTAGCCGATTTCGAGCGCCACAAAACCGCCGGGAGCGAGTGCGTCAAAGGCTGCGGGAATCAGGCGGCGATAAACGTCGAGGCCATCATCTCCGGCAAACAGAGCCAGCGCGGGCTCGTACTCGCGCACCTCGACGGAAAGCGTGGCGCGGTCGGTTTCCGGCACATAAGGCGGATTCGAGACAACAATCTCAAACTTCTCCGACGCAACCGGCGCAAGCAAATCACCCTCAAGAAAACGAAGATCAACTTCATTGAGTTTTGCGTTTTTGCGGGCAACAACCAGCGCCCGTGAACAAATGTCGGTTGCCGTGATCTGTGCGTGAGGCAGCTTGTGCGCCAGCGCCACGGCAATCGCTCCTGAGCCGGTGCCGACATCCACGATGCGCGGCTGCTGGAAGCGCGCGGCAAGCTCGATTACCTTTTCTACCAGGTGCTCGGTCTCAGGCCGCGGAATCAGCACGTCGCGTGTGACGCGAAAGGGCAGGCCGTAAAACTCCGTCTCGCCGATGATGTATTGGATAGGTTCGCCGCAGCGGCGGCGCGCCAATAACTCGGTATAACTTAGGAATAACTTATCGGAGAGTAACTCATCATCATGAGCCAACAACCAAGTACGGTTTTTCTTCAGCGTGTGCGTCAGTAATAGTTCCGAATCCCGGCGCGCGCTCTCCGGATGTGGACCATCCTTCAGCGCGAGCTCCCCAAGTTCGAGATGATGGCGCAACGAGGGCATCGAATACCTCAGGCCCCCTGGCTGCTGTCGGCCTTCAATTGCTCCGCCTGGGAGTGGGTAATCAGCGCATCGACGATGGGCTGCAGGCGGCCTTCCATCACCTGATCGAGCTGATGCAGAGTTAGTCCTACGCGGTGATCCGTCATCCGGTTCTGCGGAAAGTTATAGGTGCGAATTTTTTCGCTGCGGTCGCCGCTGCCCACCTGCAGCTTGCGCTCCTTGGCCAAAAGCTCATTCTGTTTATCCATTTCCTGCTCGTAAAGCCGCGAGCGCAGCACGCGCATCCCTTTTTCACGGTTCTTGATCTGCGATTTCTCATCCTGGCAACTTACCACCGTGTTCGTCGGAATATGCGTGATGCGCACGGCGGAGTAAGTCGTGTTCACTGACTGGCCGCCGGGGCCCGACGAGCAGAAGGTGTCGATGCGAATGTCCTTGGCCTCGATCTTCACGTCCACCTCCTCGGCCTCGGGCAGCACGGCAACGGTGATCGCGGAAGTGTGCACGCGCCCCTGCGTCTCGGTCTCCGGAACGCGCTGCACGCGATGCACGCCGCTCTCCCACTTCATCTGCGAGTAAACGCGATCGCCCTCAATAATGGCGATTACTTCTTTGAAGCCGCCCACGCCTGATTCGGACACCGACAGTTGCTCGACCTTCCAGCGATGCTGCTCGGCGAAGCGCGTGTACATGCGGAAGACCTCGGCGGCAAAAAGCGAGGCCTCGTCGCCGCCCGTCCCGGCGCGGATTTCCAGGACCACGTTCTTCTCGTCGTTGGGATCCTTGGGCAGCAACAGCATTTTGATCTCTTCTTCGAGCGCGGGTTCACGAGGCGCAAGCTGGGCGATCTCCTCCTCGGCCATCTCCTTCATCTCGGGGTCAGCCAGCATAGCGCGCGATTGGGCGAGCCCCATGCGCACCAGCTTCAGCTCGCGGTACTTCATCACCGGAGTTTCCAGGTCGCTGAGCGCCTTGCCCGCCTTCTGGTATTTTTCGCGGTCTTTGACTATCTCGGGCAGCGAGAGCTGAGTGGAAAGCTCTTCGTAGCGCTGTTCCATCTGTTCCAAACGGTCAATCATGACGAATCCTTACTGGCCCGCAAAGGGGCGTGTTTCTAATGTTCTTTGTGGAATTGAAAATGAGCGGAGAAAGAGTATAGGCGGCGGGCGCCGCTAGAGCAGGGCCGGAATGGGCTGATGCAAGACCATAGTGCTATTCCTATTCTAGCGCGAAACGAGGGCCTATGCGCCTACGCGGTACATCTGCTGGCGAAGTGTCCGCCGCCGTGGCGTGCCATCCGGAGAGAGCTCATTTTCGAGGGGCTCAGTATCTTCGGCAATTCTCCAGACATAGGTTGCAATAGCCTGTTCGAGAGTAAGCCCGGCGGATTGCGCCTTTTCCTGCGCACGCAGCGTCACCTCATCGTCGAGCGTTACTCGAAGTTCCATAGCACGATGATGCGCGGGTGCTCCGCGGATGTCAAATTACCGCCGGAGCGGACGGACGCCCCTGAAAATCACTCGATGTGGTCGCAGGCGTTCATCAAAGGCACCTCGACCTTCGAGTCGTGCCCAGCACCGGAGTAGATGGTGATCGTCGCCGACCGGTAGTCTGCCGGTTTGGCGGTCATGATGTTAGGAACAAAGCTCTGCGGATTGCGGTCGTAGAGCGGAAACCATGTGCTCTGAATCTCCACCATCACCGTGTGCCCGGCCTTGAAGACGTGGTCCACGTCGTGTAGTGAAAACTTGTACTCGCGGATCGCACCGGCCTTCAACGGCTTCGGCTTCTCGAATGATTCCAGATAACGCCCGCGGAAGATTTCCGCATTGGTCATCAGTTGGTAGCCATGCATCTTCGCATCGGGATCGTCTGCCGGGTACTGGTCGATCAGCTTCACCACCAAATCGTTGTCCGTGCCTGTAGTCGAAGCGAAAATATCGGCAACTACATCGCCGGTCAGCGTTAAATCCCGCTTGAGCACGGGCAGCTTCCACACGGCCACGTCCTTGCGATCGGTGACAAAGCGCTGGTCCTCCGTGAGCCAGTTGCCCCACTGCGAGCCCTCGCTGTACGTCTCCTGAATGGGCCGATGGCGATAGGGAACAGGATTCGCTGGGTCGCTTACGTAACCGGTCGTGGCTTGCGCCGTCGAGCCGCTCCAACTCAACAGACCCGCGCCTGCAAGATGCAGGCTGGTGGAATGGGATTCCTGCGGAGGAAAGTGAGAATAATACTTCCAGGTGTTCGAGCCGGTCTGAAAGCTGGCCGTATCTTCCAGATTGAAGCCCGCTGAATTCTCGCCGGGCGCGTCCTTCAAATAGTGAGCAAAGAACTTTGCCTCGATGCGGGCGCGGAACTCCTTGCCGACTGGCTCGGTGTAGTCCAGATTGCCCAGATGGCGCGAAGAGAGCGACCAATATCCATGACGCCAGGGACCGAGAACGAGATAGTTCTGGTGATTCTGGTCGTGGGGTTCGAGCGTGGCGTACTCGATCTGCGGGCCGAACATATCTTCCTGGTCGTAGTAGCCGCCAACTGTAAGTGTCGGGACGGCAACCGCCGAGAGCGAGTGCTCGACGCCGCGCGAGCGCCAGACTGAATCGTAAGCGGGATGTTCAAGGAAGAGCTTCCATGTGGGCAGTGTTTTGGAACCGGACTGTTTCACGTCTTCAGCAAAGTTCCCGCGTTCTAAAAAGAAATCAAAACCATCGCGTGGTTTCCCGTCCTTGTCCTTGCCGTAGTTAGGAAGAATCTCTTCCTTCCCCGACTCCATTCTGAGCACGTAGTCGTAGCCGTAACTCTGGCGGAAAGCGCCGTTGTGGAAGAAGTCGTCGCCCATCCACGCATCGATCATGGGCGCCTGCGGAGAGATGGCCTTGACGGCGGGGTGCGGATCGATTCCGGCCGCCATGGCCAGAAAGCCCGGATAGCTTGTGCCGATGAATCCCGCGCGTCCGTTGTTGTTCTCCACATTCTTCAGCAGCCATGCCACCGTGTCGTAGGCGTCTGTACTCTCGTCCGTAGCTTTCATGTCTCGATGATCAGCCAGCGGCCGGCTCATGATGAACTCGCCTTCGCTCTTGTAGCGTCCGCGAATATCCTGGGCAACATAGATGTAGCCGTCACGAGCCAGCTCCGGCCGGGTGTAGAAAAATGAGGCGCGGCTGGTTCCGTCCACGCCGTAAGGCGTGCGCTGAATGAGAAATGGCAGCGGCGTGGTAATATCGGCGGGCTTGAGAATCACCGTGTGCAGCTTGACCCCGTCGCGCATGGGAATCATCGCCTCGCTGCGCTGGTAATTGTGGAAGACGTGGCGGACTGCGTCACCGGTGCGGTAGTAGACAACATCAGGTTCCGTTGAGTGAACCAGGCTTGCGCCGCGACCGGCATTATCGAGCGTGAAGCGGTAAATGTTCTTCGGGTCGGAGATCACAAATTCGACGGCGGAGAGGGGCTTGAGCACGGCCGGAGGATTGCGCTCGGTCTCGACTAATAGATGGCCTTCAATCCTGTCTATATCCAGCGGCGTACCAGGCTCATGGGGATCGGTGTACTCGCCGGCCAGCGCTTCGAGTTGAGCAGGCGAGAGCAGAATAGCCTGTGCGTCTTGCGGGGTGGTCCGTGCGAATCCAGGCACAACCGAAAGCGCAGCAGCAAAAAGAACAATAAGTACAATACGAAGGCGAATCAAGCGAACATCCTCCACCAAACTCGTAAGAATGAACCCAATCACTTGATGATAAGTGAAGTGTGCGAGCTTTAACCCGCACTCTTCAAAGTGCAAGGCGACCTTGAATTTGCATTCGAAGTAGAACTAAGGAACCTCTGATCAAGTGCTTCTATTGAGCTTGCATTCCCTCAGAGGCTAAAGCCCACGTTGATTTTGCTGGATTTATGTACGGGCTAAAGCCCGTACCCTTCAAAATTTCGAGTTTCCCTAATGCGCGTGGCCGCGATGGCCGCAGCCGCCGTCCATCTCTTCCATGGGCACGACGCAGCCTTCCAGCTTCGCGCAGCCCAGATGCTCGAACTGGATGGTGGCGTGGCTGATGTGAAAGCGTTCCCTGAGCACCTGGTTGAGCCGCGCCAGGATGCAGGCGCTCTCCGACGGCGGAATGTCGGCGATGGCCACGTGACAAGCCAGTGCACTGGAATTCGAGCCCAGGCTCCAGACGTGCAGGTCGTGAACATTGACCACTCCCTCGACAGCTCCCATGCCGGCGCGAATCTCTGTGAGCGAGATGCCGCGCGGTGTGCCTTCCAAAAGAATATTAAGCGTCTCGCGGACGATGCCCATGCTGGTCCAGAGAATCAGCGCGGCAATGATCAGCGAGAGAGCCGGGTCAATCCAGTTCTGCCCGGTCAGCAGAATCCCCGCGCCGCCGGCGATCACCGCGGCTGTCGAGAGCGTGTCGCCAGCCATGTGGACGAAGGCCGAGCGCAGGTTCACGTCGCGGGCCACGCGCCACAGCAAAGCCGCGATCACGCCGTTCATTACCACGCCGGCCGCGGCCACGATCATCATCAGCCGGGGCTGCACAGTGACCGGCGCCGAGAGCCGGTGGATGGCCTCCAGGCCAATCCAGATGGAAATCACAATGAGTGTGACCGCGTTGAGAAAGGCGGCCAGCACGCCCGCCCGCTGGTAGCCGAAGGTCTTGGAGGGTCCGGCGGGGCGGGATTGGAAGTAGACGGCGGCATAGCTGAGCAGCAGTGCCAGAAAATCGGAGAGGTTGTGGCCGGCCTCGGACAAAAGAGCAAGCGAGTGAGCGCGCAGCCCGGCAGCGAAGGTGACAGCCACGTAGGCCAGCGTTGCCACCAGCGAAAATCGCAGCACGGATTGAGTTCTGCTCGCGCCGGAGCGGGAAGGCGCCGCATGGAAAAGCATAGGGATAGTATACCGGGGGTGGGTATCCGCAGCCAACCTTACGTTTGTGCGCAACGAGCAGTTTGCCGCGGACGCAATCAGGATAGCTGCTAAGAAAAGCTAGTACGAGCGAATAGCGAGCGTCTGCCGCACAGCAGGCGCCTACTCGTTGGCCTCGATGCGACGCCCGTGCGCCTCCTGCAATCCGCGCGTGTTCATCCGGTAGAGAGCCACAAAGGCGCGCAACTGGTCGCGGCTCAGGCTTAGCTCCTGCTCAAAGACAAACCAGCGCACCCCCTCGGTGCAGGGCGGAGTGGTCAGCGAACCCATATAGGTCCAATAGCCGCGATCGGCGGGCAGCAGGCCACCCGCGTTTACCATCTCGGTAACCTTCTCACTTGCGCCAGCGGTCTTGGGCATATGCGGCCACAGAGCGGCCAGGACCACATTGGGGTTCCCCGCGTCCTCCCGCATCCGGACAGCGACCACGGCCAGCTTGCCGTCGGCGCTCTTGTGCACCAGATGAACAGAAAGATCGCTCATCTTACCCTTCACTGCCTCCTCGCTGGGATGGTGGAAGTGAAACTGGAGCAGTTCATAGCGCACGCCGCCGGCCACAATGTAGCTGCCGGGATTTACGTGGACCTCAATGGTGTGGCCGTTGTTCTCCACCGTGACCGTACCGGCAATGTAATGGAACTCGATAGGCTGGAGCGCCCTGTTCAGGTGAGCGCCGCGAATGTCGATGGGCGACTGCTCATGCCCTTGCGAACAGGCTCGGTAGGCCGAGTCCAGTTTGCCCCACACCAGCGGGCCGGTCTTGCCCTGATGGCTCCAGGGAGCGGCATTCTGATCAACATTCGGATCGGGGGTTTGCGCAGCGGCCACAGTGGCCAGGCCCAGTGCTAGAACGACAAGTGCAGGAAGACGCATCGATTACTCCTCAACAGAATAGACGCGCAGCGCGCTAGAGAGCATTCTAAGGCATTTGCGGGAGGGCTGTAGCCGGAGGCCGAAACGGTTTCCTTTGCGGACGGGAATCCTGAGAAAAGTGGGGGAAAAAGGGTTGTTCGGGGCCTGTTTTCCGGTACGAATCTGGCGAAAAGGGCTGGTTTCGAGGCAATACACGAATTTTCCCGGTGATTTTCAGAGGCATAATCTCACGATGTGGGATGTAAGGGGGCGAAAAATTTTCCGTTGGCGATATCCTGGGCGGCTTCGAGGAGGTTTTCCGGCCGGCCGAGATCGCGCCAGTAGCCTCCATCGGCGCGGAAAGCGATGAACTTCTCTCCCTGGGATGCCAGATGCAGATAAGCGTCGATGATGGAGAACGCGCCTTGCTCTTTCATCTTCTCGAAGATTAGAGGAGAGAGGACGTGGATGCCGGAAAAGGCCAGGGGCTGCATTTGTTCGGCAGGGCGCACTAATTGGTCCGCTTGGGCCGCGCCAGATTCAGCCTTTGAGGATTCTGTCTTCGAAACGCGCATAACTCGACGACCGCAGAGTTGGCCTTGCTCGTCGAACAGCAGATAGCGTGAAGTTATACGATCTTGAACTGCCAGGGTTGCGAGGGCGTGTTGTTCGGTGTGAAAGCGCGCCATTTTCCCCAGATCGATAGTGCTGAGGACATCTACGTTGTGCAGGATGAATGGTTCTTGCGGACTGTCACTGAAAAAGTGTGCCGCTTTTTTCAAGCCGCCGCCGGTGTCGAGCAACTGCTCTTCGAGAGAGACTTGAATCTTCATGCCAAAGTTATTGTGAGTCTGGAGGTAATCGACAATCATCTGCGCATGATGATGGGCGTTGACGATGACATCGCTGACGCCGAAGGAGCGCAAGCGGGAGAGCGTGATTTCCAGCAGCGTGCGGCCGGCAACGGTGACCAGTGCCTTGGGGCGGTCGTCGGTGAGCGGACGCAGGCGCGTTCCCAGGCCGGCGGCGAGGATCATGGCCTTCATCGGCCCATCTTCTCCTGTTCGAGATGCCGGACCGTGACTTCCACTCCTCCGTCGGCGCGCAGATGCTTTGCCAACTGCTCGGCAAGATAGACGGAGCGATGCTGGCCGCCGGTGCAGCCGAACGAGACCATGAGATTTTTGAAGCCGCGGCGCTGATAACTGCTAACGCTGGAATCCACCAGCGACTGCACGTTAGCAAAATACTGATGCACGCTGGGCTGCTGATTGAGATAGTCGATGACGGCCGCGTCCTTGCCGGTCAACTGGCGGAACTGTTCTTCGCGCCCCGGATTTGGAAGGCTGCGGGCATCAAAGATATATCCGCCGCCATTGCCGGACTCATCGGCGGGAATTTCGCGGTGGAATGAAAAACTAAAAATACGCACCTGCAAATGATCTGCGGAAGAAGCCAGGCCTTGCAGCTTCTCCGAAGCCAACATGCCTTGCAGCGCTTCCAGTAGTGCGGGCAGAGCGATGGGTAGCTTGACGTTATGAGCCAGCCAGCGCAGGTTCTTCAGCGCAAAGGGCACGCTCTGCAGGAAGTGCGCCTTGCGCTCATAGAATCCGCGGAAGCCGTACGTGCCCATGGCCTGCAGGATGCGCACGTAAACGTAGGCGTAATAGTGCTCCATGAAAGCGTCACGGTCCAGGTCGATGTAGCCAGCAAGGCAATCGAGGTAGTGGTCGAGTAGCTCCTGGCGCAGCTCCGGCGGCAGATCCGCCTTGCCATCGTAGAGCAACGAAGCAATATCGTATTGCAGCGCGCCTTTGCGGCCGCCCTGGTAGTCAAGAAAATAGGGCTGGCCGTCGCGCAACATCACATTGCGCGATTGAAAGTCGCGATAGAGAAAATAATCTGCCTTGGCGGCCAGCAGAAACTTGGTGAGGCGGGTGAAATCATTCTCCAGCGCCTGCTCGTTGAAGGGAATTCCGGCAAGGCGCAGAAAATAATATTTGAAATAGTTAAGATCCCAGGCGATGGACTGGCGGTCGAAGCGGTCGCGCGGGTAGCAGACTTTGTAATTCAGGTCGCGTCCAGCCTCAACTTGAAAACGCGGCAACTCGGCGACTACCCGGCGATAGGCTTCAATGACCGGCGAAGCGATGGCCGCGCCGGCGCGATTGGCAACGAGAAAATCGAAGAGCGTGGTGTCTCCGAGGTCTTCTTCGAGGTAAGCGCCCTGGGACAAATCTTCCGCATAAATCTCCGGGACCGGCAACCCGCGCTTACGAAAATGGCGGGAAAATTCAAGGAAAGCGACGTTCTCCTCGTGCACGGAATAGAGAACGCCGATGGCGGATTTTCCTCCGCCGGTGAGGCGGATGATGGCGCGCCCAGAGGAGCCAAGTTGGCCCTGAAGCGGCTGCACCACTTCGGCGGATACCCGGTAATGCTCTTCGAAAAGCTGTTTCAGAACTTCCATGAATCTCTTTCTGGCCGTTGGGCAGGTTACTACATAACGATACTCAGTCCGGGCAAGCGTGCACAAGGCACAGCGAACTTGCTGAGTTATGCGGTGCCCCGGCCTTTCGACCTTATGAGCCGATTGGCTTCCATGGCGTGGCGCAACAACAGATTGGCCTTGGTCTGGTAGCCGCGCCCGTAGCTTTTCAACCACTCGATCACATCGTCGTCCAAGCGCATAGTCACTGGGCGCTTGATGGGCCTGTAGAAGCGACCAACCTCAGCGCCCGTCCAGTCGACAACCTCGGGCATTTCGCTGAAATCAATCGTAGCGTCCGTCTTGGCTGCGATGGCGGCGATCTCCCGCCTCTGCGCGGCTGCGAGCTTCTTCATTGGAATTGAGTGTGGCACGTGTACATATATTTGTCAATACATCAATGCTGTCCCCTCACAAAGATCGACAAATAATAAAACTGCGAATCTGGTTACTTCCCTTCGAAATGAGCCTCGATCTCTTCCAGGGTTTTGCCTTTGGTCTCCGGCAGGAAGAAGGCGGCGACGATGAAGTAGACCACGGTGAAGCAGGCGAAGAGGAAGAAGATGGACGAGTAGCCGTGCTTGCTGACGAAGGGCAGGAAGATTCCGGCCAGTGTGGTGGAGGCTAACAGATTGAGTACCAGAGCGATGCTCATGCCGTTGGAGCGGATGCGGGTGGGCATCAGCTCCGATAGGGCGAGCCACACGCAGACGCCCGGCCCCACCGCGAAGAAGCCCATGAACAGGAAGAGGCCCAGTGCAACGAGCCAGCCGTGGCTCTCGCTGGGCACCTGGCCGACGATGGCTTTCTCGATCTTCAACGGCGCGGATTGCGCGGCTTCGAGGTTGCCGAGAGGATTCTTGAAGAGGGCTAGGATCTTGTTGGGGGGAACGCAACTGGCGCGGGTGATTTCGATGGGCCGCGCGGCGGGATCGTCAGAGCGGACAAAGCTGGTGGCGGCGGTAAAGTCGCCGTAGGAGTAGATGATGGCCAGCGATGCGCGGTTCCTATCGATCTGGTCTGCTTGGTCTGCGGAATTAACTTGCACGGCCAGCAACCGGCTAGCCTCGGCCGGGGTGAAACGCAGCGTCAACTCCTGATGGGGAGTGACCAGCGCCTGGATTTGAGAGCGGGCGTCGAGGCTGACCTTCTCGGTGCGCAGAAAGAGAATGCCCACGGCTAGCAGCGAAACGATGATGCCGCTGGTGCCCAAGGTGAGCAGGAACTTGCGGCCCTTGCGATCCACCAGCACCATGCCCACCATGGTGAGCAGGAAGTTCATGGACATGAAAATGACCAGGCCCCAATGCGCATGCAGATCGGAGAGTCCGCTTTGCAGCAGGATGGGGCCGTTATACGCAATGATGGAGTTGATTCCGGTGGTCTGGGTGCAGAAAAGGACGAGGCAGGCGAGAACGAACGGCACCACGTACTTGCGGCGCAAGAGCGAGTCTTGAATGATTTGTCCGGTGGCGCTGACGGTGGAGGCACTGCGCGCAGCCTCTTCCATCTCGCGCAGCTCGACGGCGGCTTGCTGTTCGGAGCGGGAATGCAAGAGGGCGGCGAAGGCCTGTTCCTTTTTGCCGCGTTTGAAGAGCCAGCGCGGCGATTCGGAGACTAGCAGGCTGCCGAGCAGAAACAAAATGCCGGGAGGCAGAGCAACCCAGAAGAGATTGCGCCAGGCGTGATCCTTGTAGGCAAACAGCGCCGCGGCATCGCCGGTATTGGCCACGGCCATGACCTGATAACTGAAGTAGATGCCGATCAGGGCCGCGAAGACCATCGACGAGACAGGCAACCACTGAAAGACAGCCGTTCCCTTGCCGCGCTCGGAGGCCGCCAGACACTCGGCCAGATACAACGGGACCACAACACCAATCAATCCGCCGCTGATGCCTTCCAACAGTCGGCCAAAAAACAACAGTGCATAGCCGTGCGAGAGGGCGATCATGGGAATGGCGATGACAAAAGCTACGCCGCAAAGGTTCATCAGCGGCTTGCGGCCCATCCAGTCGGCCAACATTCCGGCAAAGAGCGTGGAGAATACGCCGCCCAGCATCATTGCCGCGACAATCACGGAAAGCTCCGCGGTGGTTCCCTGGAAGGTGGCCGCCAAATAGGGCAGCGCGCCACCGACAAGGCCGATGTCCATGCCGAAGAGCAGGCCACCCAGCCCGGCGACTACGAGAAGAAAGAGATTGTAGCCACGTTTGGCGGATAGGCTGGCGGGCTGGTTCAGGCCGGCTGGAGCTGTCTTTGTCACGGAATGTGTCCTCTTGCTCAGTTTATGCTCCCGACTGAAGCGCGCGGAATAGGCTGGCCGGAGAAAAGCGAAATTCCGGGCAAGATTTCACCGCGCAAGCTGAGGTGCAATGCGCAGTTTTAGTCTACAATCACCGCAACGGAAGAATACACTCATTATGGACTGATTGCTGAGGCGAGCTAAGGGTTCAGCGGAGAGCGCAAATGAGTACTGTGCACGGCAGCCGGAGAGATTTTCTGAGCAGGTCTCTGACGGGCGCTGCATTCTTGTGCGCGGGCGGCGCGCTGGCAGCCGCGGAACCTGTTGCAGCGGGTGCGAAATCCAGGGTGGTTGTGGCGCGCGATGAATTGCTGCGCGGCACGGGTTCCACGGTGGATTCACAGCGAATGCTGGCGCTCGTGGATCGCGCCATGCAGGCTCTCTACGACCGCGATCATCCGGCTGAGGCGTGGAGAAAGCTGGTTCATCCGGGCGAGACGGTCAGCATGAAGGTGAATACGCTGGGAGGCCGCGGAATCTCCACAAATGTTCATCTCGTCGAAGCCATCTGCGAACGGTTGCAGGAGGCCGGGGTCAAGGCCAGCGACATTGTGGTTTGGGACCGCACGAGCGACGAGTTGGAGCGCGCCGGATTTCACATCGCGGTGGGCGGCGACCGCGTGCAATGCTACGGCACGGACCGTGTCGGCTACGAAGAGGAGCTGTCTGCGTGGGGAAGTGTTGGCAGTTGCTTGTCGAAGATTCTCACCCGGCGCTCGAACGTGCTTATCAATGTCCCCGTGCTGAAAGATCACGACGGCGCGGGGGTCACCATCGCCCTCAAGAACATGTACGGCGTGATTCATAACCCCAACAAGTACCATCCCAACGGTTGCAATCCCTACGTCGCCGACCTGAACATGCTGCCGGAGATTCGCAGCAAAATGCGATTGACGATCTGCGACGCGACCACCGCGATATACGAAGGCGGTCCGGGATACAAGCCGGAACACAGTTGGAACGCGAACACTTTGCTCGTCTCCACCGATCCGGTCGCGCTGGACCACACAGGATGGCAGATGATCGAGCGCAAGCGCGCCGAAAAGAAGTGGAAGACGCTGGAAGCCGAGGAGCGCGCGCCACGCTACATTGCGACCGCGGCCGATGCCGATCACCGGTTGGGCACAAATGACGCTAAAAAGATTTCTCTCGTTGAGGTGTAAGCGGGAGAGTTGAGGACCATGAGAGGCTTAATATGTTGAGTAAGCTGGATGTCGTGGATGCAGTGAATAGCACTGTTGGCTGTTCGCTTGATCGCCGCTCATTTATGAAGTGTGCGCTGGCATCAGGCGCGGCGCTGGGCGGGGGTGCTGCATTGGGATTGGCCGGTGTTGCGGAGCCCGCCTCCGCTAGTCCATCCAGTGCTGCTTCCGAGGCGCAGGATGATGCGCGTTTCATCGTCGAAGCAAAGTTCTATCAGAAGCTTGCGAATCGCAAGATCAAATGCAAGCTGTGTCCGCGCGAATGTACTGTGGGAGACAAGGAGCGCGGTTACTGCGGGGTGCGCGAAAATCGCGGCGGCACCTACTACACGCTGGTGCACTCGCGGGTCTGCGCGGCGCACGTCGATCCCGTCGAGAAGAAACCGCTCTTCCACTATCTGCCCGGCACGAATGCCTTCTCGATAGCCACGGCCGGCTGCAACGTCAACTGCAAATTTTGCCAGAACTGGAACATCTCGCAGTCGCGTCCCGAACAGATTCCCGCCGAGTATATTTCTCCTCAGCACGTTGCTGAAATTGCCAAGCAGTACAACTGCCCCACGATTGCCTACACCTACAGTGAGCCGGTCGTCTTCGCCGAATACATCATGGACGCTGCCGATGCGGGCCACGCTGCCGGCATACGCAGCATCGTGGTCTCGAACGGCTACATGCAGGAAGAGGCGTTGAAGGCTGCCTACGGAAAGATGGACGCCGTCAAAATCGATCTGAAATCCTTCACCGAGTCTTACTACCACAATGTGGTCACCGGCCAGTTGAAGCCCGTGCTGGATTCGCTGGTAACTCTGCGCAAGATGGGCAAGTGGACGGAGATCGTCTACCTGGTGCTGCCTACGCTCAATGACAGCGATGCGGAGTTTCGCGGCTTGGCGCAGTGGATCAAGGCAAACCTGGGAGCGGATGTGCCGCTGCACTTCACACAGTTTCATCCCGAATACCTGCTGAAGAATTTGCCCATCACACCGGTGCCCACTCTGGAACGCGCCAAGGCGATTGCCGACGCCGAGGGACTGCACTACGTTTACATTGGCAATGTACCGGGACATCCGGCGCAGAATACTTATTGCCCCAAGTGCCGCAAGATGCTGGTGGAGCGCGTGGGGTTTACGGCCGACCAGGTATTGATTCACAAGAACAGTTGCCCATTCTGCCAACAGCCGATTCCCGGCATCTGGCACGCATGAAACGCAGAGGAGGCTTCGCAGATGAACATCAACATAAATCCAGGCAGTCTTTGGCTGGCGGCGCCACTTCTGGCTCTGCTGGTGTTTACGCCGATCAAACACGTTAGCGCAGGAGATCAACCAAAAGTGAGACAAGCAGCCGTTGCAGGCAGTTTTTATCCAGCCGACCCCAAAGTACTTTCCGCAATGATCGACGATCTGCTGGCCAAGGTCACCGTGCCGCAGATTACCGATCCGATTCTCGCCGTGGTCGCGCCTCATGCCGGCTACGAGTACTCCGGCCCCGTGGCCGCCTACACCTACGCCCAATTGAAGGGGCACAAGTACGCGCGGGTGGTGGTGATTGCGCCGACGCATTACGTGTCCTTCGATTTCTCGTCTGTTTATGATGGAGACGCCTATGTAACACCTCTGGGCAATGTGCCGGTGGACAAGGCCTTCGCGCAGAAGCTGGTGAAGATGAGCTCGACCATGAAGCTATCCAGCCAGGGACACGATCCCACATCGGCAGGCGGCGAGCATGCGGTTGAGGTTCAACTTCCATGGCTGCAAAAAGTGCTGGGCAACTTAGAAGTTGTGCCCATCGTCATGGGTAATCAGAGCTACGAAAGCAGCCGCGCGCTGGGAGTGGCATTGGCCAAGCTGATCAAAAAAGAGGGCGGCGATACGCTCGTACTTGCCAGCTCTGATCTGTCGCACTATCACACCTACGAAGACGCGGTGACTATCGATCATAAGACGCTCAATGCGCTTCAGGCGTGGGACTACTTCAGCATGTCGCGCAACTTTCAGACGCGAATATGGGAGGCCTGCGGAGGCGCACCCATCGTGGCCGCAATGATTTACGCCGAGCGCATGGGAGCCAACCAGGCTCGCGTGCTCAAGTATGAGAATTCAGGCGACGTCACAGGCGATCATAGCCGCGTGGTGGGGTACAGCGCTGACATTTTTGTAAAAGCTGATAGCGGACAATTGCTGGAAACTCCGTTTTCGCTGAGCGAACCGGAGAAGAGCGAGTTGCTCGCGCTGGCGCGCAAGTCGGTGGAATATGTGGTGCAGGAAAAATACGCTTATGAACCGCCCGCGAACGCCAGTGCAACGCTGAACCAGGAGCGCGGAGCCTTTACGACGCTGAAAGAGTCGGGCGAGCTGCGCGGATGCATTGGCTACACCTCCGCCACGAAGCCACTCTATCTTACCGTGCGCGACACGGCCACGCTGGCCGCCATGCGCGATCCGCGCTTCTCGCCGGTATCGGCATCGGAGTTGCCCAAACTTGAATATGAAATCTCCGTACTGTCGCCTTTGCGGAGGGTGACGGACGTTCAGCAGATCAAAGTTGGCCAGCACGGACTGCTGATGAAAAACGGCGACAGCGAAGGCCTTCTGCTTCCGCAAGTTCCGGTGGAACAGAAGTGGGATCGGCAAACGTTTCTTGAGCAGACCTGCGCCAAGGCGGGAATGCGCACGAGTTGCTGGATGGATGAGGACACAGACATCTTCAGCTTCACAGCAGTTGTTTTTGGCGAGCACAAATCTTGAGTACTTGCAGCATTATTTTCTGAAATTTGGGTTACTCAACCTTCGCGTTTTTCGCGAGGGGCGGGAAACAGGCTCGCGCGGCCAGCAGAGCCGGCGCCAGATTCACCGCCGCGGTAAACCATGCAGTCTTCCAGAATCCGAAAACAGGAATAAGATAGCCGCTCAGCAGCAGCGCGCCCAGGCAACCTCCGAGTAAGTCGATGGCATAGAGCATGCCGAGCCTTCGCTGGCTGCTGCTGTCGTGAAGATAGATCGCAGTCGCCAAGGGAAACTGGTAGCCTCCTAACATTCCGCAAAGCGCGGCCAACGCAGGAAAGACACATTGCGCCGCCAGCCAGCTTGTTGGCCTTCCGGAAAGCCGCGCGAGCAGGCTGACAAGCAACATCAGCATAGGAGCAGATACGGCGAGAAGAAACTGCGTGGTTGCAACAGCGCGGCAGGGAGGACTGTTGACGCGACGAACGCGGCGCATCCCCAGCCAGCTTCCAATTGCAATGCCCGCCATGCTCAGAGCAATCAGAATTGCGAGCTGGTGATAAACGTAACCGTAGATGGATTGGAAGGCTAGCAACAGAATGATTTCGAGCGCCATCAGGGTGAATCCCGTCGCGGCCATGCAACAGCCAGCCGACGCTGGGGCGCGTCGCTTGCTGGGCAGAATAGCCAGAAGCAACGTAATGATCAAAAGGACGGCGAGAGTTACACCGAGAATGATAATGAAATTTGCATGCCCCGCGGTCTGCAGCCAGCCGGCATAAGACGGCTTGAATTGCGCGCTCCACAGCACCACGTTGAAGTAATAGGCTATAGGAGAAAAATCGCGATTTACTTGTGTCGCGGCCAGCGGCTGCAACTGTTCACGCACCTGCGTCATGCGGTCGGGCATCATGCGGTAGGGGATAAAGTATTCGCGAACATAGCGCGTATTCAGATTGCGCTCCAGCAACCGCGCAACCAGCGTTCGCGGATCGTCCGTGAGGACATCAGAGCGTGTTGCGGCGAAGAAGTGGATCGTCTCTCCGGGAAGAGCGACGACGTACGGAAATACTTCTTGCAGTGTCCGGTTGATGCATCGCAAGAATTCCGCCAGGCCGGGACTGATTGCTTCCTCCGACGAGGGCAGTTCGAGGGCGAGCAAGCCGCCCGGCGCCAGATGATCGCGTGCGGAGCGAAAGAATTCCGCGGTGTAAAACCTGTTCAGTTGCGCCGTCTGCGGATCGGGCACATTCACAATGATCACGTCGAAGGCGCCACTCGCCGACTTGAGATAGTACCGGCCATCCGCATAGTGCAGATGCACTCTGGAATCGGAAATGAAAGCGGATGACTCTGCCAGGAAATATTGCCGCGCCATGCTGATCAGCGCGGGATCCAACTCAACCAGATCGATGCGCTCGACGGTTGGATGGCGGAGAGCTTGCTCGAGGACGCCGCTTGAGCCTCCGCCGATCATCAGAATGCGCCGCGGCTCTTTGTGTTCCAGAAGCGCGTAATGAACCGCTTCTTCAGCGGCACTCTCATCCGGCGAGTTGGCGAGGATTACACCATTTTCGTACAGACTGCGGATGTTGCCCGTTTCGACGACCGTCAGGTTGCCGTAAATCGAGTCGCGCGATGCAAGCAGGTGTAAGCCGCGCCATTGATTCGCCCGCGCGGCGCTTTCCAGCCAAGGCGCAACATAAACAAGAAGTAGAATTGCGAGCAGCGCCCCCGCCGCCATCGTTATACAAATCTGCCTTCGACTCAGGGGCAACAATAGAATGATTGCCATCAATAGGTTCAGAACGAGTACAAGACAGGTGATCTGGAATGGTTCCAGAGAGCGCAGTAACACAAAACTGGCTACGATTCCACCCAGACCGGAGCCTGCCGCTTCCAGCAAGTAAGCCGCGCTGACCGCGTCGCGCGCGGAAACGGAGCACTCATGGCCGTACATGCGCGCCACGGCTACAAATAGCGCGCCGCCAACAGCACAGAACACGCTCAAACAAACCAGCGATGCAAGCAGAACCGGGACCAGTCCAACCAACTCACCTGGCACGGCTTGAAAAAGGCTCTTGCTGGCGCGCAATGCCCAGACCGTAAGCGGCAAGCTGAGACCGAGCAGACATTCAAGCACAGCCACCGTTTGGCGCGCGCGGCTTTCGCGCAATGCAAGACTGCCGCATAGAATACTGCCGGCAGCTGTCCAGAACAGCCACGTAGCAAGCATGATGCCCAGCGAAATCTCATTGCCGCTGAAGACGACCATCAACTCGCGCATGAGCACGATCTGGCCGATGACCGCACTGAAGCCTGTCAGCATCAGGGCAGCCTTGACAACGGGCCCACCGACTGACAGATCGCGGTCTGCAACAGAATGAATGTGATTTTCCATCCGAGCAAATTTAAATTCAATTGTCCGAAGAAAGCAAGTGCAATCAAATAGCCTTCATAGTTAAAGCCATTCACGAGCAGGTAATGTTATTGCGGAATCGAAGCGCATCAAACTAATTTAACTAATAACTCATATATTCATTCACGATGAGTTATTGCATCTCTTGAGTAACTACAGATTATTGCATTAATAGCACTGAATGAACCGGGTATTCACTCTAGAGATTGCGGTTAATTGAGACCTACAGGCAATGCGCTACAAATATTAGAGGATTTTCTTTGTATTGTATTGATTCTATTGGCGTTATATTTAATTACTTTAGTTAAGCACATTTACCACTTTATCAAGCTCTTTACTTATGAAGAATTATTGGTATTTATAGTTAACAGCCTTATAGTTTATGCAACGAAAACTTAACATTTGGAAAGCGTCAAAACGAGCAGATAATAATGTACTAACTCACAAGAGCAGGGTGACGCGCGTCACAGCCGCGCACTAATGTTAAGACGAGAATCGTATGGGTTTTGGGGGACGTACATTCCTGGAAACCAGCGATGTAATTTTTATGTTTGATTGCATTGCCGGGACATTTGTTGACGGCGAATGGAATGTGCAGGAATTTTCTAATGTACAGCCGAGGCGGATACGAACACGGAGGCAAGCGGCAATGAACTGGCGCGAAGAGTATCGGAATAAGTGCATGGATGCCGCTCAGGCGCTGAAGGCAGTTCGCTCCGGCGATCGCGTATGGATTCAGTCCTCTTGCGCCACACCCACAACGCTGGTGAATGCTCTGGTGGCGTGCGCTCCGGGGCTGCGCAATGTAGAGATCGTTCATATGAAGACGCTGGGCGAGGCGGCGTATACCGGGCCGGAGTACGAAGGAATTTTCCGCCATCGCGGATTGTTTCTGGGTGACAATGTGCGGGAGGCTGTGGCGGCTGGACGCGCCGACTACACGCCCATCTTCCTCAGCGAGATTGAAGGTTTGTTCGCCAGCGGCGCCATGCCGTTGGACGTCGTACTGATGCAGGTTTCTCCACCAGATGATCACGGATTCGTGACCTTGGGCGCTGCGGTGGATTGCACAATGACCGCGGTCCGCTGCGCCCCGGTCATCATTGCCGAGGTGAATGAGCGGATGCCGCGCACGCATGGAGAGACGGCCATTCACGTGAGCCGCATCTCCGCGATTGTGGAAACATCGCATCCGCTGCTGGAGCTTCAGCCGGAGCCGTTCACCGCGCTGCACCGCCGGATCGCGGAGAACGTGGCCTCGCTGATTCCCGACGGAGCGACGCTGCAAACCGGGATCGGTGGAATTCCCGATGCGGTGCTGGCCTGCCTGGGCGACAAGCGCGACCTGGGAATTCATAGCGAGTTGGTTGGGGACGGCGTAATCGATCTGATGGAGTCGGGCGTGTTGAACGGAGAGCGCAAGTCTCTGCACCGCGGCAAGGCAGTGCTTTCGTTTGTGCTGGGATCGCAGCGGATTATCGATTACATCCACGACAATCCGGCCTTTGAATTCCGGCCCATCTGCTACACCAACGATCCATATGTGGTGGCGCAGAACGACAGGATGGTGGCCATCAACGCTGCGTTGCAGGTGGACTTGACGGGGCAGGTGTGCTCTGACTCGCTGGGAATCAAGCCTTACAGCGGCTTTGGCGGGCAGGTTGATTTTATTCGCGGAGCGACGCGCTCCAAGGGCGGAGTGCCGATTATCGCGCTGCCTTCGACTGCGCGCGGCGGCACTGTTTCGCGGATTGCAACGGTGCTGGAGCCGGGTGCAGGAGTGGTGACATCGCGCGCCGATGTGCATTACGTGGTGACCGAACACGGCATCGCATACTTGCATGGAAAGACGCTGCGTGAGCGTGCTGAGGCGCTGATCACCATTGCCGATCCGCGCTTTAGGGATGAGTTGGAAGATTTCGCCTTGCGCTCGCATTACATGGAGCGCAAGGCCGTGGCCGTGCTTGCCTGAGGGCATGCGGCACGCCGGAGAGGAATGGAATGGCGAATGTGGAGAAGAAGGACCGTGGCATTTTGCGAGTGGATGTGGACGAGTGCAAAGGCTGCGGACTCTGCGTGGAGGCATGCCCGCCAAAGGCGATCTCCCTCAGTGAGCGGTTGAATCACTATGGCTATCGCACGGCAACGTATACTGGCTCGGGCTGCACGGGATGCGGAATCTGCTTTATGGCGTGCCCCGAGCCGGGGGCAATTACTGTTTTGCGAATGGTGAAAAGAGAACACGGCGTGGAAACCTGCACTGCGGGAGCAATCTGATGCGCAAGCAACTGATGAAGGGCAACGAAGCGGTTGTGAAGAGCG
>Ga0302320_10007735_pt1 | contig 23590 bp, 16 predicted proteins | sample Bog_T0_3_FD_202130 | JGI IMG/M metagenome (GOLD analysis project Ga0302320, IMG submission 202130) | Peat permafrost microbial communities from Stordalen Mire near Abisko, Sweden - Bog_T0_3 | ecosystem: Environmental > Terrestrial > Soil > Wetlands > Peat | place: Sweden: Abisko, Stordalen Mire... | reverse complement strand
CGAATAGCCGACTGGGCTTTATCGGGCTCGGCCATCTGGGCTCGCCCATTGCGCGACGCCTGGCGACGAGGTTCCCAATTGTGGTTTACGATCGCGATCGCGCTAAAGCTGAAGATCTGCGCTCGCTCGGCGCAGCCATCGCCGACGATCCCCGCAGTCTGGCAGTCGATGCCGATGTCGTGTTGTCCTGCCTCCCGGACGGCGCCGCGGTGGAAGACCTTTACCTGGGATCGGGCAACGTTCTGCGCAGCGCCAGACCAACAGCCCGCATTATCGAACTCAGCACGATTGCCCCGGAAACCTCGCGAATGTTGCACGAGGCGGCGCGCGGGTATGGAATTTCCATGCTGGATGTCGCGATATCCGGCAGCAGCCCCGCCGCCGAGGCTGGTGCGCTGACGCTGTTTGGCGGGGGCGAGCGCGAGGACTTTGAATCGTGCGCTCCAATCTTCACAGCAATCGCGCACCAATGGTTCTACATGGGCCCAGGCGGTTCGGGTGTGGCCATGAAACTGGTGGTGAACACGCTGCTTGGTCTGGGAATGGAGGCGATGGCTGAGGCGCTTGCGCTCGGTTCCCTGCTGGAGTTGCCTCGCGATCTTCTGTATTCCACGCTGGCTAAAACCGCCGTCGTTCCGCCTGCCCTCACGGGCAAACTGGCTACCGCGGGAAGAGGCGACTATACGCCGCAGTTCCCTCTTCGTCTGATGCGCAAGGATTTCGGTTTGATCGTGGCTGCGGCCGAGAAGTCCGGTCTTTTCCTGCCGGCAACGGAATCAGCGGCTGCCGTGAACGCCGCCGAAGCCGCCAACGGCCGGGAGGAGGATTTCTCCGCCGTAATCCGTCTGATGGAACAACGGTTCCCGCTACAGACTATTTCCACCGCTGGACATTAATTATAAGGAGAAACAGAGACTATGTGGGCAAATCTGTTCTATACCAATCCTGACTGGATTGAGACGTTGATTCGGATCACTCTGGGCGTGGTCTTCTTCGCGCATGGTGCTCAGAAATTGTTGGGCTGGTTCGGTGGCCCGGGATATAAGGAGACGATGCGCACCATGCATCAATTCCTCGGGGTGCCGAGTCCACTGGCCTTCCTCGCCATAGCCACGGAATTCTTCGGGGGTGCCGCCCTCATTGTCGGCTTGTTCAGCCGTGTCGCCGCTCTCGGAATCGCCGTGACTATGGTGGTCGCGATCTTCACGGTGCACGTCCGTTACGGCCTGTTCCTGAACTGGTTCGGCGACCGCAAGGGACACGGCTACGAGTATCACCTCCTGGTCATTGCGCTTGCGGCGGTGATCATCGCGCGGGGATCCGGCGCGCTGTCGCTGGATCGCCTTTTATAGACAGAAATTATTTGAATACGGAGACCGAAGAAGATGACACTACGAACGTTGGGAACGACTGACCTGAGAATTACGCCGATAGGAATCGGAGCCTGGGCGATTGGCGGTGGAAGGTGGGAATTCGGCTGGGGCGCGCAGAACGATTCGCAGTCCGTCGCCGCGATTCGCGAAGGACTGGATCACGGTTTGAACTGGATCGACACCGCGGCCGTTTACGGACTGGGGCACTCGGAGAGCATGGTTGGCGCAGCCGTCCGTGACCTGAAAATCCGGCCTTATATCTTCACCAAGTGCAGCCTTGTCTGGGACAATTCCGGAAACATTTCGCACAACTTGCAAGCCGATTCTATCCGCCGTGAAGCCGAGGCCAGCCTTAAGCGGCTCGGAGTTGATGCAATCGACCTGTATCAGATTCACTGGCCTGCATGGAAGGGTAGACCCGAGTCCGCTTCGCCGGGCTCGATCGAAGAAGCAGTTAGCGCTTTGGCAAAGCTCAAAGCCGAAGGAAAGATCCGCCACATTGGCGTTTCGAACTTCAGTCCGGCACAAATGGAACGCGCGCAGAAAATGGCCCCGATTGCCTCCCTGCAGCCGCAGTATTCGCTTCTGGCGAGAGATGTCGAAAACTCCGTTCTTCCTTATGCGTTGAATCAGAAGATTGGCGTGATCGTTTACTCGCCCATGGCGTCCGGGATGCTCACCGGCGCAATGACTCGGGAGCGGATTGCAGCCATGCCCAAAGACGACTGGCGGAAAGACAGTGCGAACTTCCGGGAGCCACGGCTCTCACGCAATCTGCGGCTGGTCGAGACGCTTCGCGCCATCGGCGACCGTTACAACGCAACGCCTGGCGAGATTGCCATCGCCTGGGCCTTACGAAATCCAGCGGTGACTGGCGCCATCGTCGGAGTCCGCAGCGCCGACCAGGTGAGCGGGATTGCCGGTGCCGCCGAAATCCAGCTGAGCGTAAAAGATGTTCGCGAAATCGAGCGTGAGCAGACGGCCCGCGCAGCTTGAATTTCGCCCTCACGGACGTCGAAGCAGGACCAATCCGGAGAACTTGGGCTCTTCTTATCCGTATCCATATTCCGCCGGGAAATTATGTCGCCTGCGACGCATTCAACGGAGAGCCCCTCAGGGGTCTGGCAAGGATGGTTGCAACATCCCCAGAGGATGTGGCTGCATAGAATCTGTTTCCGGATTCATTACGGGATTGGGGTGGTGGCCAGCTTCTATGTGGCGCTGATGAGCATCTCGGGCAGTGTGATCGTCTACCGGAATGAACTGACCCCCAGGTTCTCCGTGGAGTGGCTCATCGATCTTCACACACGGCTTCTTGCCGGAAGAACCGGGCGCTCCGCCAATGGAATCGGCGCCCTCTGTCTGGTGTTGCTTTGCCTGACCGGAGCCGTTATATGGTGGCCGGGGATTAAAAACCGGCGCCGCAGCCTGCGCGTGAGCCGCGCTTCGCGCATTCCGCGGCTTAGCTGGGATCTGCACAGCGCCCTGGGGTTCTGGACCTACCTCTTTGTTCTGATGTGGGCAGTTTCAGGGCTCTATCTTGTTTTTCCGGACTCGTTCAGTTCCGCCTTAGCTATCTTTGATCCCGCAGACAGATTTTACGATTCCGCGTTGTTCTCGCTCTCGGAGGCGCACTTCGGCAGGTTCGGGCGGTTTACCGAAGCGCTTTGGAGCACACTGGGACTTGGACTTGCCCTTCTTTCGATCTCCGGCGTTTTCGTATGCTGTCATCGGCTGATCAACAAAGAGAGCTCAACCCCGAACCGTCAGCCCGGAATTCAGCGGTGACGCACTATTTCCGTTCTTAACTTTCGTTGATGCCGGTAGGCACTGACTCATGCGCCCGAGGTTGCTGCTCTGACGAGGGCTGGCGAGTTTCGAAAGGCATTTAGTCCCAGTCGTTTCATCGTGGCGATCAGAGTCGTGCGCGGTAAGCCCAGCCGGGCGGCAGCACCATTGGGACCACCGATCACACCATCTGTTTGCTCGAGAGTCTGAGCGATGTGCGTGCGCTGCGCGTCTTCAAGCGTGACCGGCGCGCATGTCCGTACACTATAGGCGAGATCCGAGAGCGGACCGTTTAGCACAGGCCCTTTAGAGAGGATTACTGAGCGTTCCACGAAGTTTTGCAACTCCCGGATATTGCCCGGCCATGAATGCCGCACCAGCGCCCCCATGAATACATCTGAAATGCTTGTGATCGGCTTGCGCATGCGCGTGGCGTAATCTATTGCAAAAATCCGGACTAACAACGGTATGTCTTCCGATCGCTCGCGCAGCGGCGGCAGTTCAACGGGGAACACGCTGAGCCTGTAGAAGAGATCGGCGCGGAAATTGCGTTCGTCGACCATCTCAGGGAGATTCCGATGTGTGGCGCAGATCACGCGCACATCGGTGTGTATCGTGGCGGTGCCGCCCAAACGCTCGAACTGTCTTTCCTGCATGACCCGAAGAATCTTGGGTTGCAACTCCAGCGGAAGGTCGCCGATTTCGTCCAGAAACAGCGTACCCCTGTGGGCGCGTTCGAACCGGCCCACACTGCGCGTGACCGCTCCCGTGTAAGCGCCACGCTCGTGACCGAACAGCTCACTTTCCAGCAAGCCGGCGGGGATTGCGGCGCAATTCACTTTCACAAACGGGCCGTTCGGTCGGTTACTGCACTTGTGAATGGCCTCAGCGATCAGTTCCTTGCCAGTTCCGGTTTCCCCGTTGATCAACACGGTGGCGTCAGTCGGGGCCACGACATTTACCATGTCGAGCACGCGTCGGAGCGCGTCGCTGTTACCGACGATGCGGGGCATTCCGATGCCCCGGACCTCGGTGTTGTCAAGTGTGGTTTTCGAGGACGTCGTGTCTTCGATTTGAAAGCTCGCCCTATGGTTGGTAGCGGGTGATTCCATCGCCCACGTTGCGTTTGCTGCCATTTCCTGGCTCCTTTCGTCCGCCTCGGGATCTATCGTTGGTATGGATTGATTGTGGAACCGTTCCCGTCTGCCGCCAACGCTAATTAGCAGGAGGGTTGGCTGGCTATTTAGTCTGGGTGCCTGGTTCGCTGGATCCTGCGACCTGGCGCTACCCCTTTAGGGGGAGAAAAGAATGCCTCTAGCGTCCCGGAAAATCGATCCGCTTCCGGCCGAAGAGCCGGGCATCGATAGACCAGGCGCCAGGCCCGACCATCGCCAACGTCGCCCCGAGCACCGCCATCGCGAGGGGAGTCCATGGATCGCCGGAATGCGAAAAAAACCGCGAAAACGCGATCGACACTTTAGCGACAGCTGCCAGTGTTCCCGCCACCGGGGTCCACAAACCAACCAGAAGAAGCATCCCCGCGCCAATTACGACGATCTGCAGGATGACTGTCGCCGGCGGAGGTGACGCCAGCAAGCCGGTGGTCGCGAAATAAAGCAGCGCAGCGGCGGTAAGCAGCCGCAGGAGCAGAAGGCCTATGCCAGGCCAACCGTCAGCGAACGAAGAAAATAGCCGTTGCAACACACACCTGTTCCAAGCGTATGTAATTCGCAACAGGATCGAAACGCCTGAAACTGGGAATGCGCTCTCCCCCATTCAGGGGACTCTAAAGTTCGATAATCCCGCGCTTTAGCGCCGTCGTGACCGCATGGGTCCGGTCGTTGGCGCCCAGCTTGGCGAGTATATTCGTGACGTGGCTCTTGACGGTCTCCTCCGCAATGGAAAGCCGTCCGGCGATCTCTTTGTTGGCGTTCCCGCCCGCGATCAGCCGGAGCACATCGATCTCGCGTGACGTCAAGTCCTCGTCCGTGGCATGGTCGGCCAGCTCGGCGGCGACCTCCGGAGGGATTCGCTTTTGACCGCCATGGACCGCACGGATGGTGTCCAGCAGTTCTCTGTGCACTTGCCCTTTCAGGATGTAAGCCCTCGCGCCGGCCTTAAGCGCGCGCAACACCTGGACGTCGCCCGTATACGTCGTCAGGACGATGATCCGGGCATTGGGAAACTCGCTGCGAATGCCGATGATCGCCTCGATTCCGTTCAGGGCCGGCATCTGGAGATCCATTAACGTGACATCCGGTCGGTGCAATCGAAACTTCTCGATAGCGTCCTGCCCGTTGCAGGCGTCCCCGACCAGCTTCATATCGGATTCAGCGTTGATCAGCACTGCGATGCCCTCTCGCAGGAGAGCGTGGTCGTCGACGGTAAGAACCCGAATTGCACCGGAGTCAGTTCGCATGAGTTCCCGTCTTCCTGCGGAATAGTCTGAATCCGCCGGCATCGCTGCCGGAACCATCGGAAGCCTTCGCGTAAGCAACGGAGGCGGGTACACTCAGCTCAACCTCGGTGCCCGCTCCGGCTTCGCTCCAGAAATCCAGGCGTGCGCCGATTTGCTTCGAACGCTCCCGGATTCCGGGCAACCCCCAGTGGCCGGCACGACCGCCGTCCTGCAGAACTTCCGGGTCGATGCCTTTCCCGTCGTCGCGAATGCGCAAGCGAAGCCGGGCGTAGTCATATCGAATCTCGGCTTCGATCTGGTGTGCATCAGCGTGCCGGAAAGCGTTTCGTAATAATTCGCGGGCAATCCGATAGACCTCGTCCTGAAGGATCGGAGATAACGTTTGTCTCTCCCCTTCTTCGGTCACGCGAAACGCCGGCGACTGACCTTTTTCATCCTCCGCCCCTGCCAGCTCCTGGCCCGCCGCCGTCAGCAGGTGCGCGAGGTCGCGGGTAGTGAACGGCGCGGGGCGCAAGTCCTGAATGGCGCCCCGGCCCTCGGCGACTGCCTCCTCCGCTCGGGTAATTGCGGTATCGAGAACCTGCATGGCTTCTTCGGGCCGCCGGGGAAGCATGTTGCGAGCCGCCTGAAATCGAAACAGCAATCCGTGGAAAGATTGCAACAGTGTATCGTGCAGCTCGCGGGCGATGCGCGTCCGTTCGCCCACTCGTTCTTCCAGGCGAAAGTTGAATTCCTGCGCGATTTGATGGAGGCGGTACTGGTACAGCGCCCAAAGCAATCCCAGAAAGGCGCCCACGCACGATACCTGGAACCAACGAGTCTGATAGTACGCCGGGGCGATCGAAAAATCGAAGGATGCGCCGGCCTCGTTCCACACGCCGCTGTTATTGCTGGCGGCGACGCGGAAGCGGTAATTGCCGGGAGAAAGATTCGTATAGTACGCTTGCCGGCGGTTGCCCACGTTCCGCCAATCGCGATCCCAGCCCTCCAGCTTGAAGCGAAAAAGGATCTTTTCAGGCGCAACTAAGCTGAGCGCGGTATACGCTATTTCCAAATGCCGGCTCAGCGGTGGCAACCGTAAGGTCCGCCCCGACGATGTATCGTACGTTTTGTCGTCGGCTATGATTTGCTCGATGTGCACCGGCGGCGGGACTTTGTTGAAGGGAATGTGACGTGGATCGATGACGTTGACGCCGTCGAATGGCAAGAACCACAATTTTCCATCGGAGGCCTTAGCGACGCGAGGAGTGTATTCGCTTACGGCGATCGCACGGAGGCGGACGCCGTCGGAAATATCGAATGTTGTGCTTTGAATTATCCGCTTCGGGTCGGCCGCCCACGCATCCAGCTCGGACCTGGCAATGCGCACCAGGCCGCAAGCCGTGTACAGCCAAAACGAATCGGAGTCGTCCTCCGCGGCCCAGTGGACCGTATCGCAAGGCAACCCGTTCTTGCTGGTGAGAGTGGCAACTCGACCATTTTTCACGCGGCTTAGCCCGCCCGCGGTTGCTGCCCAGAGCGTACCCTGACCATCGAGTTCAAGGCCGGTGACCCGCCCCTCGCCCAACCCATTGGCGTTCGCGTAAGACGCACGGACCTGACCGTCCTTAAAATACGCTACTCCGCCCCGATAAAAGCCGATCCACAGGCCGCCCCGCAAAGGATCGGACAACAGAGCGGAAGCGAAGTCCTTCCGTCTCATCGTGGCCCAGGGGATTCGATCGACGACACTCCCTCCCCTCAAGTGAAAAAGGCCCTGTTTCTGGTCGCCGATCCAGAGATTTCCCCCAGTGTCGGCCGCGATGGATTCCACGACGCCGCCGGGCACGGCGCCTACCGTGATAAACCGGCCATTCTCGAGATAGGCGACCCCACGATGGGTGGAAACCCAAATTCGCCCGTGATTATCCTGCGAGAGAGAATCCACGTTATCATCCGGCAATCCACTGCTTCGCTTGCGGTAAATAGTAATCTTCCCGTCGTTCCATCTGTTCAAGCCATCCCTGGTGCCAAACCAGATGCTGCCATCCCCGGCCGCCAGCACGGACACAACGGAAGCATCGGACAAGCCTTGCTTCACCGAGATCGTGGGGATGGCAAAGTCGCGAAAGCGGTCGAGGCCATCTACAGTGGCGACCCAAATATTGCCTTCGCGATCCTCGAAGAGCCTTTGGATGTAATCGTCGGAAAGTCCGTCAGACCGGCCAAACACATCCGTCCGACCCTGGTGCACATGCAGAAGTCCCCGGTCCGTTGTCCCAATCCACAGACCGCCGTCGCGGTCCCGTAGGAGCCTGACAGGCGTGTACTTCCCCACCGGGCCGGGAAGCGGATACGGCTCGGCTTTTCCGTCAACGAGACGTCTGATTCCTCTGCGGGTAGAGATCAGGAGTGCGCCGTTGTCGCTTTCGAGCTCGAGCGGCGTGTCCGGCATGGGGTAGAGTTTCGGAGGATCCGGCTTCCATCGCAACATCCCAACCGGCCCCGCCGCCCAAAGATTGCCCCCGCTATCCTCGTGCAGGGAGAAAAATCCGCGGCCGAGACTGCCGTCCTGTCCGTAGCACTGGGCGCTGCCACGCCGAATCGCGCAGAGTTTTCCGGTGGGTAAGGATCCGCCGGCCCAAACCACTCCCTCACGGTCCTCCAGGAGCGCATGGACATTCTGCCCGGCCAGTTCCGGGTACTGAGTCAGCTTACCGTCCTTCCAACTTACAAGTCCTTCAGTGGTGCCAATCCAAAGACGTCCATCTCGCCCGGCGAGCACGCTTCGAATATAGGCGCTGGGGAGGTGCTCGCCCGAGGGCGGCTGCCAGGGGACGCTCCGGACGCCGTCGAAGCGAAGCAAGCCGAATTCCGTGCCGAGCCAGAGATAACCGTCGGGTGTCTGAGCAATCGAGTAGATGACGGATTTGAAAAAGCCGTCGCGGATGGTCCAGGAATTGTGCGCGTATTGATTAATGTCGAGAGACGGGTTCAGGGCGGTAGCACAACGGCAACATGCCAGGAGGACGGCTGCGGCAATTGTCGCTCTTCTCTGCACTCCCCAACATTATATGGTTCCGGAACGATATGGATGCCTTTATTCACCATAGAATCTTGAGTGCAAATTGAAGTTGCCGTGAAGTCGTGGATGTCGAAGTCAGGTTCCCCGCCGACGGGATCGGCGCCAGAGCCTGCGTGAACAACTGGAGGCTCGTCGAGGTTGGCGGGTTGAAGTTGGCGCGATTTAACGCGTTGAAAGCTTCGAACCGAAACTGGAGGTTGAAGGTCTCCGAAACCCGGGGCACGCGGAAATTCTTAAACAGCGAACCGTCCCAGTCGGCGAGACCAGGACCGCGCCCGACGTTACGTCCTGCGTCGCCCAAGCGGGTCGCGGGGCTCGGAGCTGCAAAACAAGAGAGCCTTATATAGTCCGTCGGGTTCCCGGGGTTGACTGGATTGCCACAACCGGGCAGGTTCAGACGGTCCGGGAAATCGTAAGCGATGCTGCTGTTCAAACCCAGTGGATCGCCGGCGATGGTCGGCGAGAAAGGCAGTCCGGACGACAGCGTCAACAGCGCGCCAAGTTGCCAGCCTTTTGCAAACTCCCTGAACGGTTTCCATCCGGTTCCCGGGCCAGGCATTTCCCACGTTCCGCTCACGACCAGGTTTTGCGGTACGTCGAATTCCGACACAGCTTTCAGGAGGCGGGGATCGAACACCGGGAGGTTGGTAGCCGTATTCGTATACGCCGTCATGAGTGAGTTCGAGCCGGTGTCCAGGCTCTTGGACCAGGTATACGATCCCTGGACCAGAAGACCATGACTGAGGCGCTTCTGCAACCGCACCGGGAGAGCGTTATAAGTCGACGAAACCTCCCATATTACGGCGTTGACGGTGCCAAAGGCGGGCCAAGGCTTGACGCCACTGCCTCGCGGCGTTGGCCATACATACCCCTGCGGCGTGTCGCCGGCGGGTGGGACGGTATTGACGTCGCCGACGACCAATGGCAGATGCACGCCATGAGATCCCGAGTAGCCCGCTTCAAACAGCAGGCTCGGCGTGAGTTGGCGCTGTATGCTGAAACTCCACTGGAGCACGTAGCTCCGCTTCGGATCCTGCTGGATGAAGTCCGCCCGCGGCCCACCTGCGGCTAAGGACTGATACAGCCCGTCAGGAAAGGATCCCACCGGAACTGAAGTGCTGGAACCCTGCAGGTTGAACGGCGCGCTAATCGCCGAGAGCAGCGAGAACTGGCTGGTCAACGGCAAGTTATCGTACTGGCCGAAGGCAGCCCGCACCGACGTTTTGCCATCTCCGAACGGGTCCCAGGCAGCGCCCACGCGGGGCGAAAAGTCCCGCAAAGTTGGATTGTTGAAATAAGGCGACCCAATCTTGAGCTGTTGCGACCCATAAACCAGCGTCCCCAGCCGGTCGTGCCCTTCGGTAGGCACGGTTGCCATCTCGTACCGCACGCCCAGATTCAGAGTCAGTTTGCGCCGCACTCGCCAGTCGTCCTGCACATAGGCGCCAACTACGTATTGGCGCAGTCCTTCTGGCACGCTGGTGCCCGGAATGGTCGCCACGAATGACGTGGGCTGGTCCGTCAGAAACCCCGCCAGCGAACCGAAACTCACCGTTCCGTTGTTGGCGCCCGCTCCCAGGGTGTTCGACTGGATCCGCTCGAACGCCACGCCCGCCCTGATCGAATGACTTCCGCGCGTGATCGACAGTTTGTCGTCGGCCTGCAAGGACGTGTAATGAAACCGATAGTCACCCTGGGCGCCGAGACCACCAGGGTACGCCGTGACACCCGCAATCGATATCTGTCCCACGTCTCGTCCTGGCAGAAATCCGTAGGAAGTATCGTCCGCGAGCGGATTGATCGCGGAGAGCGGTTGCACCTGCTCAGCGACGTTTCGATTGAACCCGATTCGGGTGAAATTGACCACCGATGGCGAGAAGATGTGGCTTTCCTCAATACTGGCGGTCTGACGCTGTGAAAACGTTCCAAGAAGAATGCTGTCGAGCACATCCGGTCCGGTTGTCTGTCCTGAATCGAACAGGTAGGTCGCGTGAATCGCGTCGAGGTCCGAGAAGCGGTGGTCGATACGCGACGTAGCAAAGTTCTCCGTCGTATTGTTCTGTGAGACCAAAGTATACGTGCCGGTGTCGCCCCTGATCGGTCCATTGGGCAAGGGAAAGAAGGCGAGGAATGGAGTCACGAGAGGACTGACCGTGACCGGTCCCGCTACCAGTTGGCCGATGCGTGCCGCCGGCGAGGGCACCGTGTTTACGGTCGTCACTCCCAACCCCTGGCGAATACCCTCATAGTCGAAGAAAAAAAATGTTCTCTGGCGCTTGATGGGACCGCCCAGAGATGCGCCGAACTGGTTACGCTTAAGAGGCGGCACTGAGGCGCCGTCAAAGAAGTTGCGCGCATCCAGAGCGCTGTTGCGCAGAAACTCATAAAGCGAGCCGTGGAACTGGTTCGTTCCCGCACGAGTGACGGCATCGATGACACCCCCCGAAGTCTTTCCGTAGTCGGCCGGTGCGTTGCCTGTGACCACGGAGAACTCTTGAATAGCGTCCACGCCGAGGCTGATGCCGAGGACGCTCGCGGGTCCCCCACCGTCGTAGTCATTCACGCTCACTCCATCGAGCCGGTAACTGGACTGCTCCGGCCGCGAGCCGGCGATCGCCATCATCGTCCCAAGCCCCCGGTTTCCGCGCGAGTTGCTCAGCGCGGGAGCATTCTCGGTCCGAACGATGGAGACCTCCGGCTGCAAGGCTGCAAGAGTCGTCCAGTCGCGGCCGTTGAGTGGAAGTTCCCGCACGACTTCGCCACTATTCACAGCGCCCGTCTGCGAGGTGGCCAAGTCGACTGTTGCGGCTTGCGAAGCAACCGTAACTTTTTCCTCGGACTTTCCCAGAAGCAGCTGCACATCGATCACACGCTCCGAGCCGGCCTGCACGTCGATGTCGGTGCGCTCGGCAGTTGAAAAGCCCAGGGCTTTGACGGTCACAATATATCTGCCGACCGGCAGATTGGGCCCATTGTAGAGGCCGGCGCTGCTGCTTACCAGCCGCCAGTTTTCGCTCGTGCTTACTTCTTCGATCGTGATGGCTGCCCCTGCCACCATGGCGCCGGAGGGATCGGAAACCGTTCCGCGAATCGAACCCCCGGATGTCTGGGCATAGACCGTCGCGGCTGCGACAAATGTCAACAGGGTCGAAACTAAGTGGACTTGGTACTGGGAAAGGCGGTGCATATGTCCGGCCCGTTCAGATTTGGTATATTCTACTCCGTCCTGCGGCCCTGAATCTATGGTCGAACACAACATGTCGAACACCACGCGAACAGCCGGCGCCGCCCCTGCTGCGACGGCGACCGATGCGCCGGCCACGCGCAACTCATCCCGGTGCCCCCGACGATCGCGGCTGGAAAGATTGTGGGGATCGGAGCGCCAGGAAGAACGATCGAATGACGACACAGTGTCGAAATAGAGACCCGCGCACGCTATATCCAGGAACTCTAAGTGTTGTCTGATCAGCGTCCAGCGTGCAATCCAATTTTGGAGTGGCGTTTGCATTCCTCTTCGGCGGAAACGATATTCATGGTCACGCTTGAGGAAGCACGTAGAGTCATTGAGGCAGCCGAACGGAGGGCTGCTGAAATCGGACACCCGATGAACACAGGACCTTCTGAACCTCAAGGCAGGCACTCGGTGACGCCGGTCCGCTTGAAATACCTTCTTGATCGGTCTCGATCCCTCTTCTGTCAGGTGCAGAATGCGGGCGCGGTCCCTGGACGGCGCTACAGCCTTAGTGGTAAAGGAGCTGCTCATGAGTGAGCAAGCCGGGAGTGTTTTCGATTACGTAGTCGTGGGGGGCGGTCTGGCCGGCTGCGCGGTTGCTGCGCGCCTGAGCGAAAATCCAGGGGCTCGCGTGGTCTTGATCGAAGCGGGCGACGAGAACCGATATGAGCAGTCGTACTACGCGACCGGTGCCCACGCCATGTGGGAGACCGAAGCGAACTGGGCCTTCAGGACGGTTCCCCAGCCGGCTCTCAATAACGCTGAAGTAGCGCAGCCCCGGGGAAAGGTGATCGGCGGATCGGCCGCTATCAATATCGGTTCCTGGTCAAGGGGCATTGCCGCAGACTACGACGCCTGGGAAGAGGCTGGCGCTGCCGGCTGGAACTGGAAGGACGCTCTGAGCTGCTACGAAGCGATTGAAGCGAGCAACAGGCCAGACGGCGGAGGCCGCGGGCGTCGCGGGCCAATGATTTTCGAAGACACTCCGGTGGTCAGTCGTATGACCGGTCTTCTGCGCCAGGCTTGCATCGAGGCAGGTTATGGAGCGACGGAAGATCACAACGGGGCGAAATTCGATGGCTTTGATCTTTGGGAGACGATCTTCCCGTACGGTCGACGGCGAAACTCTGCCGAAGCATATCTGAGACCCGCGCGCGTGCGAAAGAATCTCACCATCCTCACCCGCGCCATGACCACCCGGATCGGGATAGCGGGCAATCGTGCAACAGGCGTGGAAATCGAGCGGGACGGCCAGACTCAGACCATTACCGCAGCGCGTGAAGTGTTGCTGTGTGCCGGGGCGTATGGATCGCCGCAGCTTCTGATGCTGTCTGGTATTGGGCCCGGCGATCACCTTCGCGCACATGGAATCACGGTTGTTAAGGATCTCCCCGGCGTCGGCGCGAACTTGATCGATCATCTCGCCACCCGGCTTGGCTGGGCCGCAGAGACTTCCGGAGCTGCCCCGCCTGTATACAGCGATCCAGCCGACCCGTCACAGCTGGAAATGTGGCGGCATAGTGGCACGGGTCTTCTGTCCGCCAATCCGTATACGTCCATCGCGTTTGTACGCTCCACCAGTGAAGTGGATCTACCCGATATCGAACTGCTGTTCGGTGTAAATCCGCCAGAGAGTGTAGCCGTCGATAAGACCGTAAGTGGCTTTACCACTTTTGTTGCCCATGTTACGCCTCGAAGCCGCGGCACCGTGCGACTCTCATCTGCGGATCCGCATGACCCGCCGGCGATCGATCCCGGATATCTAACCGATCCCAATGACCTGCCGGTGCTCATCGCAGGGGTTCGGAGAGCGCTTGCACTCGCAGCCACGCAAGCTGTGAAACCGTACACCGGAAAGTACGAACTGGATCAGGGAGCGACAGACGAGGCGATTGCGGACTGGATTCGCAGCCATCCGTTGTCGATGTATCACCCGGTCGGTACCGCACGAATAGGCGCGAGCGACGATATGCATGCGGTGCTCGATCCGGAGCTGCGCGTCCGGGGCATAGACGGACTGCGTGTCCTTGATGTCTCTGCCATGCCGGGTATCATTCGCGGCCACACGATGGCCCCCGCTCTCTATATCGCTGAGCGGGGCGCCGCACTTACCGTTTCTGAAATTGAACGGCGCAACTCAATCCCCACGCGCAACGGGTTTGTCGTTGCCCGGACCATGAAGAATCCAAATGGCATCTAATCCGCACCGTATGATTAACCACACGCTCCCCTCGTGGCTCGTTGATGATCTCGGCCCACTGGGTGTTCCTTACAGCGAGCCTGAAGACTTTGCGGTTCCGCCAGCAGAATCCGATGGGATCTTGTTTACCGAAGACCACATCAGGAAGGGCTACAACGTTAAGGAGATCGCCCACGGCGTCCACTGGGTCACGTCCGGCTGGTACGACTGCATGTTCATTCGTACCGGCAATGGAGTCGTCGCCGTCGATGCACCTCCGGCTCTCGGGGAGAACCTGCTTTCCGCGATTGAGGAGGTAACGGATGAGCCGGTGACGCATATGATCTACAGCCACTGGCACGCAGATCACGTGGGTGCTTCCTCGATCTTCGGATCGAAGATCAAGCGTATTGGTCATGAGAAGACACGCGAACTACTCGAGCGTTTTCCCGATCCCGACAGGATTCCTCCAACGGAGACCTTCAGCCGCGATACAACGCTCGATGTCAACGGCGTGAAGATCGACCTGTCCTACAAAGGACAGAACCATTGCGAAGGCAACATCTTTATCTACGTCCCGGAACCCAGGGTTCTGGCCGCGATCGACATCGCCAGCCCCGGATGGGTCACCTTCCGCGACTGCGATTCTTCAGAGAGTCTGAGCGGCTATGTGGAAGCCTTCGATCACATTCTCGCTTATGACTTCAACACGTTGATTTCCGGCCATGTTTCCAGGACCGGCGGACGCGCGGACGTAATCGAAGGTCGCGAATACCTTCATGACTTGTTGGGCCTGGCGCGCGAAGCCCTGGAAACGATTCCCGTCCAGTACTTCACCAGGCAGCTCACCGGCAAGCAGCGGGCAAACTTCCGCTGGGCAGAAGAGAACTACTTCAGCGCGTGTGTCAATTGGGTGACCAGACGCATGCTCGGGAAGACCGATGCGAACGGCCTGACGTGGGCTCAGCGGTTAAGCGGCGCTGACGTAATGACGAAGCACAACGCCTACTTCATGCTCGAAAAAATCAGGCTTGAGCAGAATCACAACGGATACGTAAAGCGCGGCAACATTCACCCGCCGAAATACTTCGTCTAGGCGTAGTCGTCATGAGCAATTTACAGGTTTCAAGGCACTGGATCGATGGCGGACGGCTCGAATCGGGACAACACACATCGCGCTTCAGGCCGGTCAGGAGCAGCCTGAACGTCGTGAGATGTGAAATGGGGTTAACGGATGAGAGCGATTAGGTTTCGGGACTACGGAAGTCCTTCGGTGCTCGCACTTGAAGAGGTCCCGACACCTCACCCGGGGCCGGGCGAAGTCCTTGTCAGGGTAAGCGCCGCGGGAATCAACCGCGTGGATGTAGCCGCTGTAGCCGGCGCTTTCAAATCAAAGACGCCGCGCGTGCCCGGACGTGATTTTGCAGGTGTGATCGCGGAGGGTACCGACTCTGGCCTGGAAGTGTGGGGTAGCGGCGAAAACATGGGGGTCAACCGCGACGGTGTAGATGCGGAATTTGTGACAGTCCCGCGCGACTGGCTGGTCCCGAAGCCCCACAGCCTGTCTATGTCTCAGGCTGCTGCAAGTGGAACTCCTTTCATCATCGCTTATGAGACGCTGATTCGAGTCGGTCGCCTTCAGGAGGGCGAACTATTGCTTCTGACGGGGGCCGAAGGCGCCGTGGGACGTGCGGCGACCCGGCTTGCTCATCGCCAGGGCGCAAAGGTGATCGGCGTACAGCGGAGCAGCAATTCTGCGGGCGCAGACTATGTGTTTGATATTCAGAAAGAGGCGCTGCACGAAGCGGTCCTGGCACTCACACACGGCGCGGGCGTGCATATCGTTCTTGACGCCGTTGGGGGTGACCTTTTCGAGCCGGCACTGAAATCGCTTCGCCCCGGTGGACGTCAGATTGCAATCGCCAGCCCTGGGAAGAGACGCGTCGAGTTCGATCTGGTTGACTTCTACCACAATGTCGCCACGCTGCACGGCGTGGATTCATCCGGTTTTACCGGACAGCACGCAGCAGGAATTCTGAACGAGCTTCGTGCAGCATTCGAGGGGGGCGAACTGAAACCTCTTCCGGCCGACGAAGTGCCCCTTGATCATGCGGCCGAAGCCTATGAGACGGTAAAGCGCGGAACGCATCAACGCCAGGTTTTGGTCCTGAGGAACTGAAGGTCCAAACTCACATTCAAAAAGGAGATCTAGAGATGTCCCTTCACCGTCCCATTTCAAACCTTCAGGCCCATGATCCCTATGAATTGGGAGCCGCGGGCATGCCATATACGACCCAGGCTGACTATCTGCCTGTTCCGGCTGGGGCGACAGGGACACTGTTCGATCCCGAACGGCTCAAAAAGGGCTATGTAAGACAGGAGATTGGCGACGGAATCCACTACGTCACCAGCGGGGCATACGACGCTATGTTCGTTCAGACCGGCAATGGGGTAATCGTCGTTGATACGCCGCCTCTGCTCGGAGAGAACATGCGACGGGCAATCGCAGAAGTCACCACGGAGCCAGTGACCCACTTCATCTATAGCCACTGGCATAAGGATCATACCGGCGCGTCAGGTATTTGGGGCCCCGGGGTTAAGTACATCGGCCATAGTACGACCCGGGACCATCTGCTGCGCTGGCCCGATTCATCACCGGCTCCGACAGAAACCTTCGAGACCCAAACGACGCTCGACGTGAACGGCGTCCGGCTGGAACTTTCTTACAAAGGCCAGAACCATTGCGAGGGCAATATCTTCATCTATGCACCCAGGCAGAAAGTACTCGCGGCCATCGATATCATCAGTCCTGGCTGGACTCCCTATAAAAACTGCGACGCTTCTGAGAGCTTTCGTGGCTGGGTCGAGGCGCATGACCAGATTCTGGAATACGACTTCAACGCGATCGTAGCCGGACACTGCAACCGTTGGGGAACGCGGGAGGATGCAATCGCCTCGCGCGAATACGCCAACGATATGGTTGCATTCTCACGGGAAGCGATTGAGCAGTGCGAATATATGGATCTCCTGGAGCGTATCGGGTTCAGTAATCCGTGGGTGCTGTGGGACAACTACTTCAACGAGATGACTAATTACGCAACCAGGAAGGTCCTCACAAAAAAATCCAGCAACGGTCAAACGTGGGCGCAACGCCTCGCTGGCGCGGATGTGATGACTAAATACCATGTCTATTGCATTATTGAGGCCATGCGGCTCGAATGGGGATTGCTCTCCAGGATGGAGTCGGAGGTTTTCATTCAAAAGTAATTGGCGGGAATGACTTCCTCTGGTCTGGCAGGCACGCCCTAAAAGATAGTCGTTTTCTTGCAGGAACCCGGAAAGTGAGTCACAGCATTTTCGAATATATTTTCGCCGCCCGCATCTCACTAAAACAAAAGCCCTCTAAACCCAGGCTTTTCTTCTGTCGTGGGCTCCGTCCCCACTGGCTTCCCCACCCCCCATGCTACTTTCCACCAGGGAGCGGTCCTTCACCGGTCGCTCTCCGGCAGTAATTTTCCTGGCCAGGAAACGTCGAATTACGGTGGAACTGGACTTCCGGTCCTGTTGAAGGCTTACGGTTGCTGCAATGGCGGGCTTCCGACGGAAGAACTTTCAGGCTGGCCTGAATAAACCGCGGCTCAAGCGAAAGACGTAGAGTGCGGCACCAGAGGGCGGGAGTTGTCGAAACGGGACTTTACCTCGCGAGTATCAACACCGCGGGCAAACCTGGTCACGTAGATACCGCTCGATTCATTGGCGGCCGGATACGGCGGAATAATAATCCGACCCCCGGCCGCGCCGACGTTCTTTGACATCCAAATATTGTTTTAACGCCCGGCCGTGGGACAACTGTTGTCTGCAGCGCTGACCATCACGCCAGCGGCACCTCATCGACACCCGAGTCGTCGCCTCGTCAGCAATGGGCCCTCGCATCTGCCGGAACTAACAGAATCGAAAGGCTCAGGCGCCTGGCACCTCGACTGCCCCACACAGCTGCGGGAAGAAGACTCATGAACATGCAACGTAGGATATTCGCTTCGACTGGAATCGTCCTTATCTTTGCAACTGCGTCACTCGCGCAGCAGGTGAAGACCGACTACGATCGCGAGGCAAACTTTAACCAGTACAAAACATATTCCTGGGAAAAGGTCCAAACTCAGGACTCGCTGTGGGTAGACCGGATCAAAGAAGCCGTCAACACAGATCTGGCCGCGAAGGGCTGGACACCCGTCCAGTCCGGCGGCGACATATCGGTTGTGGCCATCGAGACGACTCAGAATCAACAAACGCTCGACACCTTCTACGACGGCTTCGGGGGTGGCTGGCGCTGGCGCGGGTTCGGTGGATTCGGAGATTCAACGACAACCGTTGAAACCTATAAGGTCGGTACGCTCGTTGTCGACCTGTTCGACCAAAAGACCAAAAAGCTTATCTGGCGGGGATCGGCCAGTGACGCCCTCTCAAACAAATCCGACAAGAACATAAGGAACCTTGATAAGGGTGTGCAAAAGATGTTCGATCATTTTCCTCCGGGCGGGAAGAAATGAGCGCGGGCGCATGACACGGACACATGACCCGGTAAGTATTAAGGAGACATTCCCAATGAGAGTTTTTCAACCAAACCTTCAAAGAAGCATGGCGCTGTTACTCTCCTGGTGCCTGATTTTTGTGAGCGTATCAGGAGGGTTTGCTTCTCAGACCGGCGAATTACCGTCGCCCCCTCAGGCGGCGAAGCAGAGTCCCGAACAATTACAGCAGCTGGTGGCGCCAATCGCCCTGTATCCTGACGCCCTGGTGGCGCAGATCCTCGCGGCCGCAACCTATCCCGAGCAGATCGTTGAAGCCGGGAAGTGGATGGAGAAACATAAGGATCTTGAGAGCGGGAAACTGGCGAAAGAAGTAAACAAGGAACACTGGGACCCGGGGGTGAAAGCTCTAACGCAGTTCCCCGCGGTGCTTGCCAACATGAACCAGAATCTCGCCTGGACATCCGAACTGGGCGATGCTTCGGTCAACCAGCCGCAGGACCTGAATCAGGCGATTCAAGACATGCGGCAGCGGGCCCGGCAGGCCGGAAACCTGAAAACTACTCCGCAGCAAACCGTGAACACCAGCGGGAATACGATCGTCATTCAACCGGCGACACCCGACGTAGTGTACGTGCCCCAATACGATCCCTGGCTCGTGTATGGGGATCCCCTGGCCATGTTCCCCGGTTGGTATCCGTATCCGGGACTCTTTTGGGATGGTCCCGGGATCGGCTTCGGACTCGGCTTCGGGATTGGATTCTTCGCAGGCTTTGGCTGGGGATGGAACCATTGGGGTTACGACTGGCACGGCGGCAGGGGCCTCTATAACCACAACGCCTACATGTCGCACAGCAGCACGATCGTCGATCGCAATAGTATTCGCGCGAACCGCGAGGACTTCAATCGTGCCAGCGCTTCGCGCGCATCGGCAGGAATACGTTCCGGCGCCTTCGGCGGATTCAATAGTGGCGGAATGGCGAGAGCCAGCTCTTTCCGGGGCGCGTCCAGCTTTGGCGGTTTCCATGGCGGGGGCTTCGGTGGCGGAGGCTTCCACGGTGGCGGCGGAGGACGGCGATAGTTTGCACGAGGTGATGAAACTATGAAACGAGAAATGATTCACATGACCAAAATGTTTCTTCAAAAGCCAATGGTTCCGTTCGCGATCCTGGCGATGTGGTCAATGAATGCGCCTTGCCCGGGTTTTGCCCAGGAACCTGGTTCGCCGGGTTTCCAGTCGCCCGCGGAGGCAACTCAAATGCTTTTCCAGGCCGTGCAGCGCGACGATGCGGCCGCTGTCGCAATGGTTCTGGGCGGACCTTCGGAACTCGCCTCCTCAGGTGACGCCGCCAGGGATAAGCTTGACCGCGAAATGTTCGTCCAAAAATACCAGGAGATGCATCGCCTGGGCCGGGACGCCGATGGATCGGAGACTCTGTACATCGGCGCCGAGAACTGGCCTTTCCCTATTCCGCTCGTTAAGATAAACGGCGCCTGGCACTTCGATTCGGTTGCCGGTCTGAAGGAAGTCCTGTTCAGACGAATAGGCGAGAACGAACTAACGGCGATTGCGATCTGCCACGAACTGGTGGACGCCGTAAAACAGTTCCGGGCGAATCCGAAGTCCGCCACTCAAGCCGATGACCCCCTTGCGAGCCTGGTGTCGGCAGCGGCGCGCGGCTCGGCCAGCGCCGAGCCGGTCCGGATCCACGGTTACTACTTTGGTGTCGCGGCAAACCCGCGAACCGCTGGCAAGGCTGGTAGCGGGTTCGGCTTCGTCGCATATCCGGCGGAATATCGGTCGTCTGGTGTGATGACCTTCTTCATTACAGCGAACGATGTTGTCAGGGAAAAGGACTTGGGCGCAAACAGCTCTGTGGAAGCAAGCGGGCTGGCTTTGTCTCACGAGGGGACTGGGTGGGTGCCCTCCGACGACAAATAGATGGGCCAGGATTTCAAAGGAGTTCTTAAATGCCAACTACAGAAGATAAACTCGCCGCGCGCCGACAGGCCGCTCTTGCGACGCCCAGTGACCTCGGCTCTGAAGCCGTCAAAAAAATCAGCGGTGCTCTCAATGCGCTGCTGGCCGATGTGTTTGCGCTCTATGTGAAGACGAAGAACTTTCATTGGCACATGAGCGGACCGCACTTTCGGGATTACCACCTGTTGCTTGACGAGCAGGCTGACCAGATCTTTGCAATGACAGACGCCATCGCTGAGCGCGTGCGCAAGATAGGGCGCGCGAGCATCCGTTCCATCGCGCACATTGGCCGCCTGCAACGCATCTCCGACAACGATGCGGACTATGTCGATCCGCTCGGCATGCTCGCCGAATTGCGCGAAGACAACCGGGCGATCCTCGCCTCCATGCGTCAGGCTCACGACCTGTGCGATGAGGAGAACGACGTCGCTACCGCAAGCCTTCTGGAGCCATGGATCGACGAGGCGGAACGGCGCATCTGGTTCCTCTTCGAAACCGGGCGGAACAGTTAGTCGAATGGCTGCGAGAGTACAGGGAGATTCGAAGTAATGTGGATCGTCCGCCTCGCACTCCGCCGCCCCTATACCTTCGTCGTGATGGCAATCCTCATCGCCATCATGGGTGGACTTTCCATCGTCACCACGCCCACCGATATTTTCCCCTACATCAATATCCCGATGGTAGGCGTGATCTGGACCTACAACGGCATGAGTCCGGACGATATGGCGAGGCGCGTTCTGTTCGTTTCCGAGCGCGCCATGACGACCACCGTCGACAATATTGAACGAATTGAGGCGACTGCTTATAACGGTGTGGGCCTGATCCGTGTCTACATGCAGCCGGGCACGAACGTAGATCTGGCCGTCGCTCAGGTTACTGCCGTTTCACAGACGCTGCTTCGCACAATGCCGCCTGGCATTTTTCCGCCATTGATTGTGCAGACCGATGCGTCCAGCGTTCCTATACTTCAGCTGGGTCTGAGCGGTAGTGCACTTTCCGAGCAGCAACTCTTTGACTACGGCCAGAATTTCATTCGCACCCGGCTCGTAACCATCCCCGGCATCTCCGTGTCACCGCCTTATGGCGGCAAAGTTCGCGAGGTGATGGTAGACCTCGATCCGGACGCGCTTTATGGGAAGGGGCTATCGGCTACGGACATCTCCAACGCATTGGACCTCCAGAATCTGATCCTGCCGACCGGAACCGTGAAGGTGGGAACGCGCGAATACCTGATTCGGCTCAACAGCAGCCCGGAACTGATTTCGGCGATGAACGACATACCAATCAAGACCGTGAACGGCGCGCCGGTCTACATGCGCGATGTGGGACAGGTCAGGGACGGGTATCAGGTGCAGACCAATATGGTTCACATCAATGGTGGTCTCTCATCGATGCTCACCGTATTGCGACATGGTGGTGCATCGACACTGGCCGTCGTGCAGGGCGTCAAAAACCTGCTGCCTCAAATACAGGCCACGCTGCCGTCGTCGCTGAAGATTACTCAGCTCTTCGACCAGTCGTTGTTTGTGCGGGCGGCGGTGACGGGAGTGGTTCGTGAGGCCAGTATCGCGGCATTGCTCACGGCCCTCATGATTTTGCTGTTTCTCGGAAGCTGGCGCAGCACGCTGATCGTCTGTATTTCGATCCCGCTGTCGATTCTTACGTCCCTCACCGTGCTGGGGTTGCTCGGCGAGACCATCAACGTGATGACCCTGGGTGGGCTGGCCCTCGCCGTTGGAATTCTGGTGGACGATGCGACGGTTGAGATCGAAAACGTCCACCGCAACATGGGTATGAAAGGCAAAACCCTGGTTCGCGCGATTCTGGACGGCGCGCAGGAGATCGCGGTGCCGGCCTTTGTTTCCACGCTGTGCATCTGCATTGTTTTCGTTCCGGTCCTCATGCTGTCCGGCGCGGCGAAATACCTGTTCACACCACTGGCGATGGGCGTCGTATTTGCGATGTTGACGTCGTATCTGCTGACCCGCACCATAGTGCCGACCATGGTTCACTACATGCTGCAATCGGAGATCGACCTCTATCAGGAAGGTGAGGGGGCCGATGAGGCTACCCAAACAAAGGCTGCAAAGTCCGCCGGCGTTATCTGGCGAATCCATCAGTCCTTCGATCGCCAATTCGAGAAATTTCGCGGCGGCTATCATCGGTTGCTCGAATGGGTGCTCGCCCACCGGGGTGTCACCGGCGGAGCTTTCATGGCTTTCGCAATAGCGTCGCTTGGGCTGGTCGCGCTCGTCGGGCAGAACTTCTTTCCTTATGTTGACGCGGGGCAGATGCGGCTGCACGTTCGCCCGCCGACCGGCACTCGCATCGAAGAAGCCGCGGCCACTTTTTCGGCCATCGAGAACGAGATTCGGCGCGTGATTCCTCCCCCGGAAGTGGATTCGATACTCGACAATATCGGGCTGCCGAATTCGGGTATCAACCTGGCCTTCAGCGATTCCATCACGAACGGGAACGGCGACGGCGACATATTGATTTCGCTGAAACCAGAACATCACCCGACACTCGACTACACAAGGAAACTGCGGAGCACGCTGGCGGCAAAATTTCCAGCCGAGACCTTCTTTTTCCAGGCGGCGGATATTACCAGCGAGATTCTCAACTTCGGTCTGCCGGCGCCTGTAGACGTGCAGGTCACAGGCAACGATCTGGCGGAAAATTCCCAAATTGCCCAGGAACTTCAGAAGGAAATTGCAGGCTTGCCCGGAGCCGTCGACGTCTTTATCCGTCAGCGCCTGGATTATCCGACCGTCGATGTAAACGTGGACCGGATTCTGGCGGGCGAGGCCGGGATGACCCAGAAGGACGTGGCAAGCAGTCTGCTTATTTCGCTGTCAGCCAGCGGTCAGGTCGCGCCGAATGAGTGGCTCGATCCCAAGAACGGGGTCAATTACCAGGTAGCGGCGCAGACGCCACAATTCAAAATCGACAACCTCGACGCGATGCAGCGCACGCCAATTACGCCAGCGTCAGGCGGAGCCATCCAGCTGCTTTACAATCTTGCGCG
>Ga0302320_10007732_pt1 | contig 23596 bp, 11 predicted proteins | sample Bog_T0_3_FD_202130 | JGI IMG/M metagenome (GOLD analysis project Ga0302320, IMG submission 202130) | Peat permafrost microbial communities from Stordalen Mire near Abisko, Sweden - Bog_T0_3 | ecosystem: Environmental > Terrestrial > Soil > Wetlands > Peat | place: Sweden: Abisko, Stordalen Mire... | reverse complement strand
TGGAGCGTCCTCCACCGACGGAGATTATGCGACGCCGGAAAACCAGTTGAAAGGCTCGCGCCAGAGCCGCTATTTCGAGGTGGTGATGACGGACACCGACGATGACAACTGGGGCTGGGTCAAAGGCGCGACCAACTACCGCTCCGCTGACGTGTTGATCCACAACCTGATTGACTGCACCAGTAAGGGCGGAAACTTTGTGCTCAATGCCGGCCCCACGGCGGCCGGCGAGTTTCCCCCCGAACACGTCGCGTTGATCGAAACCATCGGAACGTGGATGGATGTCAACGGCGCGGCAATTTATGGCACCATGCCCGCGCCCGAATGCACGATGGAAACGCAAAATGATTTCACCTGCTACGCCACGAAAAAAGATCACGACATTTACCTGCATGTCGTGCAATGGCCGCCCGCCGGCGTGACCCGGACCGTGAAAATTGCACGCGGCGGGTTCGTTAAGGGAGAATTGTTGGATCCTAAATTGAATGGCTTGAAGCTCGTCAGTGATATCGCCGGCAACGTGACGACGCTCACGCTCGGACGCCCCGAATCAATTGATCCCTACGCCACCGTAATCAAGCTGGAATTCAAATAGCCAGAGACGACAAGGTTGGGGCATTGAGATCCAGGCGTTTTAACTGACAGCCTTTGTTCCCCGGTGAGTTCTGCATGTAATTAATCGCCAGCGCCGGGCCAAATTGATTTTAGCTGATTAACCACCAGATAATTAAACACAGTTGAAGCTCCCTGACTGTTCAACGACAGATAATTGTCTGTTGGCGAGTAAGGTGTGGTTACAATCGGCATGTAGAGCTGGCCGGAGTTGCCGAATATCTCCACGGATTGACAATCTGTAATCACTTCCAGTGTGACGGCTCCATTTATAGGCGGCAAGGGATTGGTAACGCCATTACATGAGATCTGCTCAGATGCTGGAGCATAGGTTATGGAAACGCCGCACAGGTTGAAAGTGATCGTTGACGCGGAACCGGGTGTAAACTGTGCGCGCACGTCAAAGAGCTGGCCCGTAATTCCGGAAAGAGGATTGTTCCCCGGATTCAAAGTCAAATTCGTCCAGGAATAAGTATTTTGCACCGCATTGGTGATTTCTGCAATCGGTGTTGAGCAAAGCCGGACCCCGGTCGGCAGGGTTTGCAAGGCAAGCTCCGTCGGAAAGAAATGCATTCCCGTGAAAGGCATGCCGGGCATGTTCACCTGGGCCCAGCCCATCCGGACGCGGCGCGTGTCTCCGGCTGGCATCACCGTAAAGGTTTGCGAGGCGTAGAAGCCTGATCCGGCATTGCCGGGCAGCATGCCGGTGGTTGGCGTAAACACTGCGCCATTAAAGGTTCCGAGCATGTAGGAGGCGCTGCCACCATTTATTTCCCACAACATGTTGTTGGTATTGCCGTCCACCGGAAGCTGAAAAATGTCAGGACATTCGGCAAAGCCGCCGATGCCACTGCGATAGGTCCAATTATGAAAATCAGGCGTCGAGAAAAAGTCTATTCCATTAAGGTTTGAATCGTACACGGCCATTACCCAATAATTTGATGGCGCATACCACAACATATGCGGATCGCGGCCGGCTACAGTGACCACGGGGTTGTTGGTGTAATCGGTGAACGTCAAGCCGCCGTCATTGCTATAGGCGATGCATTGACCGCGGGCGGTGCTGTAGAAAGAGGCGACAATTACATCATTCGTTCCGGTTTTAAACCCGCCGGTGTTTGCCGAATCAATGACCGCACTGCCAGACCAAACCCAATCTCCATACCCGTGGGGATAGATCGCTTCTGGCAATTCCTGCCAATGCACCATGTCTGGGCTAACCGCGTGGCCCCAAGTCCGCTCAGCTCCGTTGGCGCTGAAGTCCAGCTTGTAGGGATTATGCTGGTAGTAAAGGTTATATTGACCATTGTCATAAATCATCCCGTTCACGTCGTTGATCAGGCCCCGTCGGCTGGAATAATGAACCTGTGGCCGCAGTGATTCGCTGTAAAGATTGGTGGCGCCCACAATGCCATTGCTTTGAACGATGGAGCTCAAACCAGTGGAACCCACTGACAGGTTGTCCACACTCACGGTGGCGGTCTGGCCTTGAAACTCGGATACGTCCACAAAAGCCCACCACTCGGGGGGGCCGTCGGCCAAGTTGATGTCAAAATCGCGCACCGGGACTCCGCCCACCATAATGGTCACGCGCCGCGACGGACCATTGTTGTTCACGGGCAGATTGAGAAGATTGTTGGTGATGTATATCTGCCGCGACAAAGGCGGGATTGAAGGAGGGAGCGGCGATCTCAGGCGAAAAAAGGCCGTCGGGGTTGCCGGGCTAATCGCGATATTGGTGGACGTCACGTTAGCCGAACCGGCGAGATCCACCCAGTTGGCGTTCGCTCCGACTGTGAGGGCATTGGTTTGTTCTTGTAAAAACCAACCCAGATAATTTGCCGGCCAGCTTAGCGTCAGATTGCTGCCGCTCAAGCTATAGCCAATGGCAATGCTCATCACCTGCAGGGCATTTGTTCCGGTAATAAATCCGGGCAGGTTGCCAGACGTGTAAATTCCGTTGGGAAGGGCGACATTGTTGGTGTAGAGGGCGCCCACAGTGTAGGTTCCGCCAGAGGTCAAATTGAGCGACGCGCCGTTGGTAAGGTAAAGCGCCCCCGGGCTTGTGCCGGCCAGATTCAACTGCAAGGCACCGGCATTGACGACAGTGTTGCCGAGGTAGCTGGCTCCCCCGGAGAGGATCAACGTGCCAGAACCGGTCTTGGTCAGGCCGCCGTAGCCGTATAGCGAACCCGAAAGTGTGATGGTATTGCCCGCAGTGTCAAACGTGACGGGACCGTTGGAACCCGTCAGGTTCATGCTCAACGACGAGGCCCAACTTGTGTAAGCCCCGACGGTCCCGCCTCCCAGGTTGATGGCATAAATGCCGCCGGCAGTGGTGATGCCGCCCGCGCCAAGATAAATATTCCCGCCGGTAAGCGTGTAAATGCCAAGGCCACCAGACTCTTGTGGCCCGAGGTCAAGGGTATTGAGATTGGTAATCACGCCCCCGACCTGGTTCACCATGCCTGTAGTAACCGCGCCATTGACGGCAAATCCGACACCCAGAGTCTTGTTGCCCATGTTAAACAATCCGCCGTTCATGTCATAAGCGGCGGCCGTGCCAGCAACGTCCGTGGCGCAGATCAGCATCAGCGATATGTTGGCCGGATTGAACGTAAATGTGCCGCCATTCTGGATCACCGTCCCGCTCCCACCATCACGGCCAATGACAAACGTGTCATTAAAGTTGCCGGTGACGGCCAACGCCGCCCCAGGCTGAATGACAAGTGTGCCATTGCAGCCAGGAACGACATCACCATCGCCCACATAAATACGATCATAATTTCCGCCCCCGCCATTCCCGTTTATGATGGTGTTTCCCGTGACGATGTTCGTGCCGCCGTCAACATCGAGGTTCTCAATCGCATTCGTGCCGGCCAAGGTCAGTGTGCCGGTATCGAGCTTGGTCAGGTCGTTCGCGGAAATCACGACCCCGCCGAGAATAAGATTACCGTTTGCCGGAGTGTCAAGGTTTTGACTGGCGCTCAAGGCCATGTTCAGATTGACGGTCTGAGTAACCGGTTTGGATGGATTCCCGTTGAAACCAATGCTGCCGCTGTTCGTGACGTTATTACCGTTCAGCACAAAGGGTCCGGCGGCAGAATCGAAAGTGATTTTATTCACAGTGATTCCCACTAAGTTGTTGCTGTTAACCAGCCGCGTACCGCCAGCAAAGGTTAACCCGATCGGAAAGACGGGAACGACATTGTGATCCCAGTTGCCACCCGTGCTCCAATTATTATTGACACCGCCGCCGGTCCAGAGGCCGGCACTGACAGGTCCCGCCACCTCCAACGAACCGGTGCCGGCAATAAAGCCGTGGAGGTTGCTGGCGCTGTAAGTCCCGTTGGGAATTGCGACTCCGTTGGTATAGCAAGCGTTAACGATGGAGGTACCAGCAAAATTCAAATTGAGCGACGCACCATTGGTCAGACGATAAGCCGCCTGACTGCTGCCGGCCACTTCGAGCTTCAAGATGCCGGCATTGACGGTCGTGTCACCCTTGTAAGTGTTAGCTCCAGAGAGATCCAATATGCCCAACCCGACTTTGGTCAAGCCGCCGTTGCCGGAAAGCACGCCCGAGAGCGTTATGGTGCTCGCCGCCGTGTCGAACGTGACGGGACCGTTGGAGCCCGTCAGGGTCAGGTTTAACGACGACGACCAGTTGGCTCCTGCCCCGACCGTGCCGCCGCCCAGATTGATGACATAACTAGGTCCATCGTTGACAATGCCGCCCGCGAGAATATAGAGGCTCCCGCCACTGAGCGTATAAACACCCCATCCACTCCCCCCGCCCGTGGTCGGCATCCGTAGCTCGTAAACATTTGTTATGACACCACCCACCTGGTTAAGCAAGCCGGTGGTGCCCGTCTGATTGCCCCAACCAACCGACAGATTGCAACCGCTCAAGTTCAACAAGCCGGCGTTCATGTCATATTCAGCCCGCGTGGCGCTGCTGCCCGTCGCACCCACAAGCATTCGAAGGTTGCCGCCGGGCATGCTGCTTGGATTGAAGGTAAAAGTGCCGCCATTCTGGATAACCGTTCCGCTTCCACTATCGCGGCCGATCACGAATTGATCACCAAAGGCGCCGGTAATGGCAAGCGTTGCCCCAGGCTGGATGACCAGTGTGCCTTTGCAGCCGTTGAGGAAATCGCCATCGGCCACATAGATACGATCGTTGCCATCGCCATTACCGTTGATGGTGGTGCTCCCCGTGATGAGGTTGGTGCCGCCGTTGACACCCATGCCAGCGATGGAGTTGGTGCCGCCCAGGGTGAGTGTTCCGGCGCCAGTCTTGTTCAAACTATAGTCCGCAGAGGAGGTAATGGCACCCCCAAAGGTCAGTTTCCCATTGATTGGCGCGTCAACGTCCAATGCGGCAGGACTCCAAGCCATATTGAGATCAACAGTCTGGGTGACAGGCGTGGCTGGATTTCCGGTGAAACCGATATTGCCATTCAGCGTGATGCCGCTGCCCCCCAGCACGAAAGGGTCGGCGGCGGAATCAAAGGTGATACTGTCAACCGTGATGCTCGTGAGGTTATTGCTGCTCGTCAATCGCGTGCTACCGGCAAAGATCAAGCCGGTGGGAAAGCTGGGTGCGGTATTCCAGTTGCCGGCAGTGCCCCAATTATTATCTGGACCCAAACCGGTCCAGGTGGCCGTCGGCGGTGGCGTGGCGCTGACCTCCACGGAATTGGGGCTTTCCCCATTGGTATTGACGGCGGATACTTTATAATAATACGGCTTACCGGTGGTGAGCCCGGAGTCCGTGTATTGATTTGAAACGGGCCAGTTGTTGCTGGCCGTGGAAACATTGGCGATCGTCGCCTCGCCGCCACTGCTCGTTGAACGCTTTATATTGTAGCTAATTGCCCCCGGAGCCGTCATCCAGGACAAAACCACCTGATTTTCTCCATGGGTCGCAACCAAACCCGCCGGAACTGCCGCCACAGCGCCGTTGCCTTCAATGATGACTGCGCTCCAATAGGTGCTGTTAAAAACCATATCGGGATAGTAAAAACCGCCCTGCACCCCCGTTTCGAGGTACCAGTTGTGAAAAGCCCCCGGAATTGCCGTGTTGCTCTCCTGTCCGGGTATTACCACGACACCATTGCCAAAGGCGGTGTCCCATTGGCCAGGGTCGTTGCCCGCTCCGCCCTCATAACATTGGAGATAGATAAAGTCGCAGTTGGTAACATCATTTCTGAGATTTACCCAGAAACTCTGAGCGGTGTAAGGCACCATGGTGAACTTATAGCCCAGGCCGCCGAGCATGTTGGCAAAGTTCGTCGAGGAATTGAGATCATAGGTACGCTCGTCATCATCGTTAATCGCATCAATGCCCGGCACCGCGTTCTTCAAGGCCAGGAAATTTTTGTAAAGCATGCTGCCAGGACCCGTTCCCTGGGATGCCACCAGACTTTTGACGTTGTCATAACTCGTGTCCTGCCATCCTCCAATGCATACCTCATAGCGATTAACGGTGGTTGGAGGCGCCTTCAGCGTGGCGACCAGCGAGCCCCAGTTTGTCGGACCAACATAGACACCGTTGGTGCAGGCCACGCCGCCGATCAAAAGTGTTCCATCAGGGTTGACGTGCATGGCGAAGGTGATCAACGTCGTAAAGCCCGAAGCCTTGTCAAAAGACATGGAGGGAGCGGTAAACTGAAAGTAATCATTTCCGTCCGCCCCATAATTCATCACGTTGGCGGCAGAGACGCGTTGGAAACTGGCTGCCATCAGGAATAATGCAAGCACCACGTTCGGCGACCGTAATATATTTCGAAGCATACTTATTTACTCATTTGACTTAACATTTCGAACGGACGACTGGTAACCATGGTTTGGCACGTGTAGATATCTTTTCAATTGCGGCTGCTCAACAAAAAGTTGCCGGAGCGGCTGCCCCGGCAACTTCCTTGTTTCGCCCGACTCCCACCTTAAAAGTGCCCCCAGCACCCGTAAGGTGTGACCAAGCGTCGAGTGGATTATTCCAGCATTGGGCCCGGTCTGTAATTTTACGGCGTCCTCAACCGGAAGAATTTGGCCGGCGTTGAGGCACTGAACGGCACAGCGTTCGAGAAATTCCCGCTGCCGTCAAAATTCCCGGTCGTGTTTGTTGTCCATGACGCCATCGGAGCCGTTAAATTCGTCGAGGTAAGCCAAGTATAGCCGCCACCCGCCGTTCCACCGCTCCCTGTCAGGATCAGATTGCCGCCCGAAATGAGCGGGTGATTGACTACCGGCGGCGCTGGTACATTGGCATAAGTGAACGAGGCGGTGGCAGTACTATTGTCCCAGTTGAGACTAAAATTGGGATTAGGACCACTATCAGTGTCGTTGTCGCCAGGACCACCGGGGTAAATCGGGCTTCCCAGGGTGGTCCAGTCGTAACAAGCGCCCACGACGCTCATGTTGGCTGAAAAATTAATACCAATGTTACCACCTTCACCATTCGGATCGGCATTATCTATCCCATAAGCAAGAACCGTATATGTACCGGCCGGCAAATAAATCGGCGCGGACAGCGGCTCAAAAGCAAAGCTGTTGATCAAATTGGTGGCTGGTCCAGCAGGAATCGTCACCGTGGCTATGGCGGTTTCATTGTTGAAAAGCGTGACCGCATGTGAACTGGCCAGCGGGTGATTTTGATAGTCAAAAAAGCCAAGCTGAAAAACCTCGATGCCAGGACCGCTGACATTAAAAATATGCCCCATGTTCAGGAAGTTATTAAATTGGTCATCAGTGGTGTTAAAATTTGCGGTATAAGCCACGGTCTGGGCGCTGACTGTCGCTGCCACCACCAAATTGCCTGAACCCTCAAGGAATGTGCCGAGGTTGCTGGCGTTGTAAGTTCCCAGCGGCAGGGCAACCCCGTTGGTGTAGCAGCCGAGAACAGTGTAATTGCCAGTATAATTCAAGTTTAGCATCGAACCATTGGCAAGGCGAAGCGTGGTCGGGTCGCTCCAACTCGCGTCCAACTCCAAGGTACTGCCAGCACTGACAACCGTGTCGCCGGTGTAGGTGTTTGCCCCGGAGAGATCCAGTATGCCGGAGTTGGTCACAATCAGTCCGCCGCTGCCGGAGAGCGCGCCGGAAAGCGCGATGGTATAGCCCGCCGGATTGAAAGTGACTGGACCGTTAGATCCCGTCAGGTTCATGTTTAACGACGACGCCCAGGTTGCTTCAGCCCCGACTGTCCCGCCGCCCAGATTGATTTGATAACTGGTACCGTCGTTGACGATGCCGCCCGCGAGAAGATAGACGCTTCCGCCGCTGAGCGTGTAAACGCCCAACCCGCTGCCCCCTCCCGTAGTTGGAATCCGGATTTCGTTCACATTAGTAAGAACGCCACTGACCTGATCCAGCAAACCGGTGGTGCCCGTTTCGTTGCCCCAGCCGACCGACAGATTGTCGCCGCTCATATCCAACAGGCCGCCGTTCAGGTCGTATTCCGCCCGCGTGGCGCTGTTGCCCGTTGCGCCAAGAAGTAAGCGAAGGTTGTTGTTGGGCATGCTGCCCGGATTGAACGTAAAAGTGCCGCCATTCTGGACGATTGTCCCGCTCCCGCCATCACGGCCAATCACGCATTGATCACCGAATGAGCCCGTGACGGTGAACACAGCCCCGGGCTGGATGACCAGCTTGCCATGGCAGCCGGCTACAGCTTCATTGGAACCCACATAAAAGGCATCACCAGTCCCGTTTATCGTGGTGTTTCCAGTGATTATGGTGGCACTCCCAGAGAGCCCGTCAATACTCAGGCACTCGATTGAATTGACGCCGCCTAGTGTCAGTGTGCCGGCATCAGTCGTGGTCAAAAGGTTCGCAGAGGTGATGTTGCCGCCAAGGATGAGACTGCCGTTGGGCGGCGTATCAATGGTTTGGCTGGTGCTCAAGGCCATATTAAGATTGACGGTCTGGGTGACAGGCGCGGACGGATTTCCGTTGAAACCAATGTTGCCGGCCAGCGTAATATCATTGCCGTTTAGCGTGAAGGCTCCAGCGGCGGCATCGAATGTGAGGCTGCTCGCCGTGATGCTGGAGAGGTCGTTGTTGTTAACGAGCCGGTTGGAGCCGGCAAAGGTCAACCCAATGGGAAAAATCGGCACGGCGTTCTGATCCCAGTTGCCACTGGTGCTCCAATTATTATTAGCGCCCGCGCCTGTCCAGAGGCCGGTGCTGATGCTGCTCGACACCACTAAATTACCCGGGCCGGAGATAAATGCCGGGAGGTTTGCGGCATTGTAAGTTCCAACCGGAAGGGCAACACCATTGGTATAGAGGTGGGCAATAGCGTAGTTGCCGCTAAAGTTCAACGTCAGCAACGCGCCGTTGACCAGGCGAAACGCACCCAGGCCGCTTCCGGTCTGATCCAACTGCAAGGTGCCACCATTTACGGTGGTGTCGCCCGAGTAGGTGTTCGCCCCTGAGAGCTCGAGGGTGCCGGAGCCGGCCACGGTCAAGCCGCCACTGCCGGAAAGCCCGCCTGAGAGAGTGATGTTATTGCCCGCCGGGTTGAAGGTGACGGGACCATTGGCTCCCGTCAGGTTCAGGTTTAATGACGAAGACCAGCTCGTTTGAGCCCAAACCGTGCCGCCGCCCAGGTTAACCGCATAGTTGCCGCTGGTAGTAGTGATGCCGTTCGCACCAATATAAATACTCCCGCCGGTGAGGTTATAAACGCCATGGCCGTTGCCCCAACCCACCCAGAGGTTGTAGACATTGCTAATCACACCGCTTACTTGATTCACCAACCCGGTAATCAACACACCGTTGCCAAGACCGATCCCCAAAGTGTTGCCGCTCATGTCCAACAGGCCGCCATTCATATTATAGGCCGAACGCGTAGCGGTGTTGCCGGTCGCGCCGATCCAAATAGTCCCGTTGTTGCCCGGATTGAAGGCAAAGGCGCCGCCATTTTGGTTCACCGTTCCGCTCCCCCCGTCACGGCCAATTACGAACGTGTCTCCGAAGCTGCCGGTGATATCGAGCACCGCCCCGGGCTGGATGACCAGCGTGCCGGTGCAATCGTTAAGGTAATCGCCATCGCCCACATAAATTCGGCCGCCATCCCCGTTGATCGAGGTGTTCCCGGTGATCATCGTGGTGCCGCCATTTAGATCCCAGCTTAGGATCGTATTGGTGCCGCCGAGAGTCAGTTTGCCGTCGTCAATCTTGATCAAACTGGTGTCCACGGTCGAGGTGAGGTTGCCGCCGAGGCTCAGAGTTCCATTGGTGGGAGTTTCAATAAGGGCGGAGGCATTACATAACATGTTGAGATTGACGGTCTCGGTGACGGGCGCGGCCGGATTGGCACCGAAACCGATATTGCCATCAAGCGTGATGTCGTTGCCGCCCAGGACGAAGGCTCCGGCGGCGGGATCGAATGTGAGGCCGTTCAAGGTAATGGCCGAGAGGTCGTTATTGTTCGTCAGCCGGGTGCCGCCAGCGAAGGTTACAATGGTGGGGAAACTGGGGGCTGCATTCCAGTTGCCGGCCGTGCTCCAATTATTATCGGCGCCGCCACCGTTCCACACGGCGGTCGAGTCAATGTAAGTAAACGAGGCGCTGATAAAATTATATGAGCCACCGTTCTGGGTGGGGTAAGCCGTCGTGCTGGTAACGAAATCGAAAATGCCCCCGCCTCTGGTCACGCTGGCACCGGTGTTAAAATCCGAGGGAATACCATTATTGTAATCACCGTACGGGTCGCTGGCGTTCATTTGATACGCCACCACGGCGTATTGGCCCGCCGCCAAAAAGACCGGCGCGGCCAGCGGCTCAAAACGAAAACCGTCATTCAAGGGGGCGGCTGTTCCGGCCGGCACCGTCACCGAGGCAATCGCGGTTTGATTGGAGAAAAGCGTGACGATATGCGAACTCGCCAGCCCGTCACCCTGCCAGTCAAAGGCACCGAGCTGATAAACCGTGATACCGGCACCCGTGACATTAAACGTATTCCCGATGTTCAGGTGGTTGCCATTGGCGCCCGAAGCACCACCGTAAACCGTGATATATGGATCAGCAAAATACCCGATGACTTGTGCGCTGGCCGACGCCGTCAGACCGGCCATCACGGTGATGGCCATGAGGGTCTTAATCATGAGCTTCGCTGGGCCGGTGACTATTTTTGCCGCCGCGCTTAATGGGGACACGGCAGCCCGCGCAGGACGACACGGCAGGGTCGCCACTGGCCAGGGGTTTTGACTGATTATTTTTTCATTCATACGCAGGATTGGTTGCTGGTTGTTTGCTAGCTGTTTGATTTTGGAAGGAAACGTTTAAAATATAAAACGAGGGAACCGCTCGACTCATTGGTTGCCAGCGCGTTGGATGGGGTCCCAGAATTGTGAGTTAACCACCGCTTTCGCATTTCCCGAACCCAACGGGTCTACGGGCGGATTGATTTGGGCATCCTTGCGCGCTTCGGCGTGGCTGTCAGCAAACACCACGATGCCCGTGCCTTTGTGACGCGACATATAGACCCCCTCAAATTGCTGGCTGCTGCTCCCGGCGACATTTTCACAAGCCTTCGCCCACCAGGCAGACGAACTGTCAGTACCGTCTGTTTTTGGGTTGGAGTCACACACCAGAAGAGTGTCGGCCGGATGGATCACACCAGTTCGCTTGAACCATGTATTCGGAGCGTAGGTAAATCCTCCCGCCAAGACGTTATCAATTGTGCCAGGCTGGGGAAAGGCTCCTAAAAAATAAGTGTTGAAACCATAGCCGACGCGGTCCGAATTAAAGGCCCAAGACCAGGGGGTTCCGTTGGGTAAATATTCCGTGCTCAGTATGGCAGGACACCGGAACATAGTGGTAGCGTTGTTATTAGTGATGTTCCCATTGTTTGGAAAAATATATTGACCCCACCAATTGTCCAACGGGTCAGTGGAACCATTTTGCGGCGTAAACCAGGTGTAGGCCCGGGTGCCGGGGAAAGTATCATTGTTGGAATCGCTGTAAAGCTGCATGAACACCCCGAGCTGGCGCAGGTTATTCAGGCAGGAAATGCGATACGCCTTTTGTTTGGCACTGGACAACGCCGGCAGGAGCATTGCCGCCAGGATGGCAATGATGGCAATCACCACGAGCAGTTCGATCAGGGTAAAGGCACTGCGCGACCGGAAAAACACCTGCTCTGGGATTATTTCAGCACTCGAGGGATCATTTGCAGACACAGGGGTTGCCCTTACGGAAACAGCGGAAAACAAGTCACGTGCGCTGGATTTCATATTTGAACTATTTGGGGCACGCTCAAAACTATCACATGGCAGACACATCCTCCAAACAGATTAACGGGAACAAGCAACTTTCCTGACGTAACAGCTATAAATGCTGTAAGTAGCCGCTTCAACAATTCAAAAACAGGCAAAATTAACCATCATTGCGGAACTAAATCAATAGTTTGGCAATGTCATTTGATGGAAATGGAAGCATGTTTTCGAACATAAAGGAAACAACCAGATATCACAGCTTGCACTTTTCTGTCCACGCGTTGAAGCGCGATCGTGGATGCGGGGCCGGCTGATCAACAATCCGTTGATCGCGGAAGACACCAACTGGCGGCCCGCGGGAGGCCAAGGAACCAACGCTCAGTGAGCCGGTTGCGAAACCGGAGGAAGACACTCCACCAACTCCAGTCCCGATTGGGTGCTGACGGTCGTCTCCTTTGCCGCAAAGGGGACAAAGAAGTACATGCCTCTGCTTAATGAACAGGCGCCGGCCGGGCTCATCAATTCGCCCTCGCCTTTGGTCACAACATAGACGGCAAGATTCCGCAACACACACGATGTTTTGACCGTGTACCGATTCACCGCGAAGCACGGGGTATCGCTATACGCAATGAGGACCTCCTTCTCGCAGCCGTTATGCTTCCCATCGGCCTGGGGCAGTTTTTTTCCCCGGGCGAGAACCGACGGGCCTGCCTGACGCAGATCAAAACAACTGAGAGCAACCTCCTTGTCGAGTCCCAGATACATCTCCTGGTCGGAAAGCTGGTAGCGGTCGCACCACCGCTCCGGCTGGATGGTAAAATCGGTAGGCTCCTGAACTTCCAAAATCAGGCAGCCGGGCCCGATGGCGTGGGCGACCCGCGCAGGAATCAACCACACGTCGCCCGCCCGGGCTTCCACCTCTTGCAGGAGGCCGGAAAATGCATCGCCCGGCCGCTCACTCTTTTCGACGGCTTGGCGCAGGTCGGTCTCGGTTACGCCTTCCCGGAAGCCGTAAAAAAGCTTCGCACCCGGTCGCGTTGCCAGAATAACCCAGCATTCGGTTTTTCCATGATTGCTGCCGAAATATTTTCGGGAAAAGGCCGGATCAGGGTGGGTTTGTGCCGGCAGGCGGACGGCGCTGTCGAGAATCTTTACCAAGACGTCGAATCCATTGCCCCCCGTCATTTCCTGGGGGTGGTTGGCGAGCAGGGAAGCAAAGGTTTCGTCCCCCCCGCGGACTCTTGAGAGTCCTTCGTCGGGACGCCTGGTTTCTTTGTTCAAGGCCTTTACCTTTGAGGCAATCCATTCCTCGGGGAAGTTGCCATCAACGGCTTCATCGCCAAAGAAGTCGTGAAACAGTTTGCCGCCTTCATAAACCCGAAAAACTCGGTTGCGTTCAAAGAATAATGGGTTGTGCAGTTTTGAGTTTTTCATAATAGACAGGTGCATCGTGAATTTATTGTCTGTGGGCCGTAAAAGCCTCTTTCAGCTGCTCGCAGTCCGCCGCGCTACCGCCGTTTCCGCAAAGCAGGCGCTTTTGATCGTTCTGGAACGCCGCCGCCAGCAAATCAAACGCCCGTTGAATATCAGGCCCGCACTCTTCGAGAGCGGAATAACGCACCATCAGATGTTTGAGGTGATGCGACATGATTATTTCTGCAAGGCCTGGAGCAGAGTGAGCAGGAAATCCCGGTTATGGGCGCTAACATAGCGCATGGTTCCACCCATGCGGCTGAAGGTTTTGCAGTAACGCAGGTAATAGGCCGGGTTGTCCATGGGTGGTTCACCGTTCTGTTGCCAGTCCCAGGAGCTTTCCGCCAAATCCACAATGACCATGTGGTGATTCGCGATTTTGCGCCCCTCCTGTAATTCGAGGTTTTGAGACATCGAAAGGGATTTCTCAAAAACCATCGGGGACATGACGGCTGAACCGACCGAAAGATACACGCCTCCTTCCAACTGATGAACCTGCTCCGCATAAGTGAGAAAATCCCTCAAGGCAACGCGTCCGATTGCTGCGCCGTGATTGGCCGGATGGTTGTAAATGATGTCATGCCCGATCATCGGGTGAGCCGTGAAGGGAATGTTCAACCGATAGGCGGCCGCCTGGGCGCTGTAGCTTTTGCAGGGATGAACGATGGAAAGAAAACCCGGCTCCAGCCGGCATTTTTGAATGGTGGCCAATAAATCAAGCGCCGCCGCGGCGTGGTCGGGGTCTTGTTCGGCAAAGTCCCTGGCCGTTTTCAACAACTGCTCCTCTGGGGGGATGTCGAGTCCATCCCGGGCAATCATTTTGCCAACTGCCTCTCCGTACCCAATTCCCTCGTAGGCTCCGACTACCAGCGCAAGATTCAGATTAAATCCGGTTTCCTGCCAGATGCCAAATTGTCCCTGGTCCACGTTGGCCCGAACATCTTCACTGCTCAGTCCTTGAAAGGCGAACTCCCAGTCGTGAATGATTCCGGCCCCGTTGGTGGCCAGCAGCGTAACCCATCCCTGTTCGATCAGTTGGATCAGCACTGGGGCGAGGCCGTTTTTGATGGTGTGCGCGCCGAAGGCAAGCATGACCGGACGCCCCGCCTTTCTGGCCGCGCGGATTTTCGCGACGCATTCGGTCAAAGCTTCCGTCGCCGCGCGGGAAATGGGTCGCGGCTCCGCGTCCGGAGGAACGGCATCGCGCACGATTTCGACCTTGTTGGCGCGAGCCTCCAAACGGCAAATCCGCAGACGGGACCGGTCAAGTTGGGGATGAGGCATAGTTAGCGGGCGGGAAGGTGAAGCAATCCCCAAAGTCTTTGCCATTGCGAAAAGTCAGGCACCAGCGCGTCAGCTCCGGCACGAATGAGGCGTCTGCGTTTTTCGAGATTCTTTCCGAAGCGCCGTAGCTCGTCGCTCGCCACACCAATTCCGACGGCGCCCCGCCGCTTGGCCTCGCGAATTTCCACCGGCCCATCGCCGAAAACGATGAGTTGGTCGAATGCCCCGCCCACTTCGTTCAGGATCCGTTCAATCACGATCTTTTTGGCATCCTTGGCCACTTGGCCGATGGAACCATGGATTCCGCCGTTGAAGACGTCCGCATAGCCCAGGCAGGCAGCTTCTCGTTTGACGTCCACCTCGTCGGTTCCGCTGGCGAGGTAAAGCCGCACCCCTGCACCTTGCAGGGCGCGCAAGAAAGGAACCGCGCCTTTCAAGGTGAAGTCGCTGATGTTTAGTTCACCCGCAGCGAGCTTGGACAGGCGCAAGTTAACCAGTGCCATCAGTTCCTCGTTGAAGATTTGCTTGTATTGCGCCGCCGGCGGAATTTGGTCTTTCGGCACAAGATCGAACTCCTGGACAAGGTCCACCAGCCCCTGCATTTGTGAAATCGTCTGGATGCCCGTCGTGCGCTCGATAAACTCCTGAACCCGGTCCTTCACGCGCTTGAACAGTTTTTCATCCGCCGTCCCGAATTGATTGCCCATAATGGCCTTGGTCATCATTGGCGCCATGATCTGCTCCCAGCCCTCGCGCAAAGTGGATATGGTTCCGTCGTGGTCAAAGACGGCGTATCGAATGTTCAGCTTCGGCAACGGTTCGGTAATGATTTCGATCTCGGACCCATCCACCTGCCGCGCCCGATGATGACTTTCGGCCAGTTCCGGGTAAAACGCGTAGTCAGCCTTGGCTCCCAATTTCAGGATTTCTTCGGGCGTGGCCGTTCCGGTTTGAAAGAGTTTCTGGGCTGTCACGGCCGCCGCGATATTCGCGATAAAAGCCGCCGTGGACAGGTTCGCGCCGGTGGAAAGGGTGGCTGCGAGGGCGGAAGAGAAGGTGTCACCCGCTCCTACCGGATCCGTTCGGCCGGGCAATTGGAGGCCAAAAATCCGCCCGGGCACATCGCCGGAGATAACGAGGCAACCGCGTTCGCCACGAGTGACGACCAACGGAGAATCCCAGCGCCTGGAAAGATCTTGAGCGTGCTGGACGAGCTCTTCGAGGGAAATGTCGTCGCCGGCAGCGACCGCCTTGCCACACGCCTTCAAGACCTCACGGCCATTTAACTTGTGAATGCCTTTGGGATAAGACTCGTGATATCCGCGGGAATCAATAATGAAAGTTGATTTGGGATGCCGGGTCATCACCTGCTGCAAGCGCATTCGAAAGGACGGGGAATCGTGCATGCTTCCGGTGACCTGATGATTTACCAAGACCACGGAAACCTTGGCCAGGATGTCTTCCAGCTTCGTGAACAATTCCTGCTCCGCCCCATTGGACAGACGATTGAAATTTCCAAAGTCAATGCGGCTTAATTCCTGATCGTCCACACACGGCTTGATATAGGTCGGAGTCGCCCAACCTTCGGCTTGGGAAATCAAGCCGTCACGGTTGACCTGAGGACTGTTCAACAACCGCCTCAGCTCGGCGCCGAAGGGATCATTTCCCAGCACACCGACGGGGTAAACCTGCCGAACCCCGAGGGCGGCCAAATTCATAACCACATTTCCCGCACCGCCCGGCGCATAACGTTGGAGCCGCACAGGCTCGGTCTTACGTCCGGTTTCCAATGAGATCTCCGACGCTGACCGATCAATCATCCAGTAAACATCGAGGCAAAAATCGCCGATCACAGCCACCGAAACCTGGGACAGGTTCTCCAGGGTCGAAACCATCTGGGCGTGGCTCAGATTTTGACAGGGTTGAAGCAGGCGATGGTCCATATCATCAACAGAAATAAAGTATTGGTCTTTTCACGGAATCAATTGTCTGCCTGCTTGATCCGTCCGCGCTTTGAGGAATGGCTGCTGTTGTTGTTTTCATTTGTCGCTATTAAATTCGCATGACTCGGCTTTCACCACAAACAAATCGCCCAAAGGATTCGCCGCCTCAGGCGACGGCATGGATCAAAGCATACCAATTATTATGATGTACTCGTGGCGTATGACAATTTGAAATGCTGACAGCGTACTAAATAGCTGTCGTGTCAGATATAAATCCTGTCAGTAGCCGCTGGCCATTTCAAAAAGTCCGATAAATTGCCAAAAACTGTGTAAACCATGCGTTGACACAAATCCTGTTAGCGTCAGTCCGTGAAACACAGCCTTTAATTGATATGACTGCCAGCCAAACCGAAGCCCCTTATTCAGACAAGCTTCCAGTTGCGTTTGTCCAGGCCGGCGTAAGCGGGTAAACAGTCAGGGATTGAAGGGTGACGGAACCGCCCTCCGCCTTCGTTGCGAGGCCATTTTCATGCGGCAGGACGAATCGGGTGGATGAAATTTCGCCGTGGTTCACGAAGACTTCGATAGACGTGCGGTCCACCAAAATCTCCACGGTCTTGATTTGATCTGCGACGGAAGCGGGGGCGGTGCCAGACTCGATGGTTTTGGAAGTCAGGATGACCGGGATGCCCCGGATGTTGAAGAAAAGCCTGGCTCCTGGGGGAATGCTCACTTCCGCGCGGATGTGAAACAAGCGCCCTGACGGCTCCAACGGCAGAACGTCGCCGGCCCGCAAGGTGCGATTGGTCCAGGAATCCTGGCCCGCGTGAAGCAGCTCAATTTCTTTGATGGGCTCGCGGAAGATCCTGGGACCATTTGGCGTGCTGCGCAGCGTCAGTTCGCACGGAAACGAAACCTGCTGGTTGAACGGCATCTCGGGAAAGGTGGAGTCCCGCATCCACGCGGCCTGAATTCTCCGTCCATCACCCGTCTCAGTATTGCCCCAGGTTTGCGTGGCGTAGAAATTGGGGCCGATGTCACAGGAAAAGCGCGTGGTCTCCTCCTTGAACTGGGTGCCGTCAAACATGCCGAGCGAGTATCTGCCATTCCCTTGGATCAATACCCATTTCATCTGGTCGTGGTTTCCATCCACGGGCAGTTCGAAAAAATCAGGGCACTCAAAACTGTCTGGAATGGGGTGTTGGGCGTCTTTCCAGGCCAGAAGATTCGTGGAGGTAAAGATGTGATATTGGTTGTTTCCGTACATCATCATGACCCAGTGATTGCCGGGCGCATACCAGAAGACTTTGGGATCGCGTTCGGGATAAACGAGGATTGGATTCTTCTCATAACGCTTCCAGGTGCGACCATGATCCAGGCTGTAGCAAATACAGTGCGTGCGCTGGTCGTTGCGCGACCAGAAGGCAACCATCGCCGGGTTGGCTTTGTCAGGAGACAAGCCGGAAGTGTTATTGTAATCCACAACGCACGTTCCGGATTGATCACCGGTCTCCGACGCCTCCTCCCAGAATGCGGGCTCCAGTTCCGTCCAGTGCACCAGATCCCGGCTCACGGCATGCAGCCAGCATTTCCACCAGCGCTGCGCAAACAGGTGATACTCCCCATCGTAATAAATCAGGCCATTCAGGTCATTAAGCCACCCTTCCTCCTTCGGCCCCGGATTCAGCCGGTTCATCGTCCACTGGCGTGCGGTGAAATGAAACTGCGGACGCAACGACTCCCGGTAGAGCGGCCCGGTTGCCACCGGCAACCGCTCCGGTGCATCGGTCTGAACGATATGCTCCACGTTGATGTGTCCCCAATCACCGGTCGCGTCGTCTACGATCTGCACCTGTGCCTTTTGACCAAGGAACGGGCGCACGTCCCAACTGGCCGGCACGAGACGGTCGCTTCGCCAGCCCGTCGCACTGCGCACGATCTTGCCATGAACCAGCAAGTTGATGCAGGTGTCATGCTCGTAGTCGCCGCCGCTGATGCGAAATGAAATGTATTTCCGGGCGATCTTGAACTCTGGCGAGGTGAGCGTTCCCGTTGGCCCGTCACCTGAAATCTTGCTGCTGACGATTTGATTGTCGCGGGCATTTTCAATTCCTAATTTTCCGAATTGGGCGCCCGCCGCCGGCCCCAAATTGAACGCCGATCCCGCCGGCTTCCAGTCCCCGTAGTTAGTGCTTCCGAAGTGCCCGATTGGCAACTCTTCTGCGCCACAGTTGACAAGACAATTCAGACTAATCAGCAAAACCAACAAGTTGAAGCTGCTCGCGTTTATTATGTACGTTTTCATTGGATTATCTGTTTAAAGCTCTTAAATTCAATTTGGTGGCACAAAGTAATTGGTGCGGCTGCTCAACGGGAGGGCTTTATAATCGTCGCTGCCACCGGAAGCCAGATACCAATACGGCATGGTACCGTAGGCCGTTACGGTGTCGTTGGTGTAGAACCATTTCTCGATGCAGCCCTCGAAAGAAGCCTGAAAAGAAACATTGTCTGCAATCTGGAACCGGTTCAACGCACGATTGCCGGGGGCATACAAGGTGCCGGGCGGTGCGAGAGCCTGGGTGTGGTAAGGTTCGCTGAAGTAACCCGGAGTCCCCCAGGAAAAGCCAAAATAATCTTCCGACCCGGTGCCGAACCAGGACGGCATTTTTTCCCCGTCCACAAAAAATTTCTCGTCGCCCTCGCCCCACCAGGGCCCCGGCGTCACGTCCACAGTCTGATAAACATGCAGCGCCAGCCCGACGAAGCGCCCCTGACCGCCGGTGCCAAGAAACCGGTAATCCGGTGAACGCCCGTTGTCAGTAACATAAACGCCACGATTCCATTTCGCGTGGAACCGGGCCAGACTGGCGACCGGCTTCGTCAACGGGGCGCGGGTGATTACCACCTCGACATTTCTGGTCACGCTTCCGTCGTTGCCAATCTCGATCCGTGCCTGGGACGCAAAAGGCATATACCAGTAGCAATACATCCAGCCGTTGCTTTGCATCCCCAGCGGCAACGCTGTGTAGGGAATATGCCCGCAAGCGCTGCCAAAGAAATCGCCGAGGGGCGCCCACACGCTAGAATTCGTTTCCCCGTCCCAAGACATGGTCACGGCCAACGCGCGCAGGGCCGCCCACTGGTCTCTCCGATTCGTCAGGTCGTCCACGCGAACCTTGAAGGCCGTGATTGCTCCCGCTCCCCTGGTGTTCAGCGGAGTGATGCGGTGCCTTGGGGCAATCGTGTAGCGGTTGGTGGTGGTCGTCTCGCCTCTCCGCACCCCCGCCGGATCGGAGCCGAGATGGTTCACGAAAAAATCGTCCACTTTGGAAAGCGCACCAAGTTCGGCCGCAGTCAGATTTCTTGTGAAGGTGGGAACTGTGACGCCGGGCGCGAAGGTGGAATAGTTGAAATGATAGTATGTGTTCCTATTGCCATAGGCGACCACCTTGCACGAGACGTTATAAGAAATCGGCACATAGGAATTCAGACCCTTGCACGCTGTGTAAACAAGGGAGGGATAGTTGAAAGGCGCCTGTGTCCGGCTGAAATAATCTCGAAAGGGCAAATCCACCGACGGCGTGCCTGCTCCGTCGAGAAATATCTGCACATGGCCATCCACCGGTGTGCCGGCCCAAATGCGCCACACGCAACCGGGGCCCCTCATTTCAGCCAGCACCGCTCCCCCATCTGATTGCATGCGAATGATGGCGTCGCCATCGTTGTTGGCTCCCCAGTTCAGGTAGTGGCCGGTGGCCGAATCGTAGGTGGACGCCCGGTCGCGAGAAGTCCATTCGCCTGACGTTTCACCCGCCGCGGGCAACTCGGCCAATTGTTCCAAATTGGTCAGCCGGTCAACCAGGTCCACATACGAATACAGCACTGGTCTTGCAGCAACTTGATGGTCTGGTATCGGCTGAGCCCGTGAGCTAAAGCCCACCGACGCAATGAGCACGGGAAAAAGACCTTTCATTGACGTGTTTTCTCAATCTTTCTTTCCATATCTTCCAGCGGGATTCGCTTGGTTTCGGGGAAGAACCACCAAACCACCACCACCTGGACAATCATCATGACCGCGAAGAACATGAATGGCGCACCCGCGTGGGGTTGTCCGGCAGGCTTTGCAAAGCTGGGAAAGGACCAGGAAATGATCATGGCCATGAACCAATGCGTGGAACTGCCCAAGGTCTGCCCCTTGGCCCGAACCGCGTTCGGGAAAACTTCGCTGATGTAAACCCAGATGACGGCCCCCTGCCCGAACGCATGGCAAATGATGTAACCCACCAGCAGCCAGAGGAGCAGGCCATGATTCGCGGTGCCGTTGAAAATCCATGCAATCCCGGCGAGGGTCACGCCCGTTCCCACCGCGCCCCAAATGAGCAACGGTTTCCGGCCACCACGGTCAATGATCAACATGCCGGCCATGGTCGCCAGCAGGTTGGCAATTCCAACGACCACCGACTGCATGTCGCCGGAGACTTTGGTGAACCCGGCCATCGAGAAAATGGGGTTCAAGTAATACATGAGGGCGTTGATCCCATCCAGTTGGTTGAACATGGCCACGGCAATGGCAAGGAATATGGGCCTGGCATGAGCGCGGCAAAAGAGCGGTTCCGCCTTCCCGCTTATTTCCTGATGCAGCGACTGCCGTATCGCCGCGATCTGCGCCGGCACATTCAACGTACCCAGACTGTGCAACACCTCGGCTGCTTCCCCTTCCACGCCCTTCATCATCAGCCAGCGCGGGCTGCGGGGGATGAAAAATAACAGGACAAAGAACGCTGCCGCCGGCAAAGCCTGAACACCGAGCTTCCAGCGCCACTCCGCCTCACCCAGGCCCAACGTGCCAAGACCGAAATTCGAGACAAACGCGAGCAACACACCCAACACAATATTAAACTGAAAAAAGGCCACCAGCCGCCCGCGCCACCGGGCAGGTGAAATCTCGGCGAGGTAAAGTGGTCCCAAGACCGACGAGGCCCCCACCGCGACTCCGCCGATGATGCGGAAGACAATCAACGGCCAGAAACCCCAGGCCAGGGCGCATCCCAGCGCGCAGATAAAATAAAGCGCTCCGGCGGCCTTGAGCGAGTCACGCCGCCCAAACCGGTCACCGGGCCGTCCGGCCGTCAGCGCGCCAATCACCGTGCCAATTATGGCCGAGGCGGTCATGAAACCCTGCTGAAAACTATCGAGTTGGAACAACGCTTTCAACTGGTTCTGGCAGCCCGAAATCACGATCGTGTCGAAGCCGAAGAGCAGCCCGCCGAGGGCCGCCACCAAGGTGGCCCCCAGCAGCCTGGAATTGATCTTCAGCGGCTCCCCGGCGGCATTTTCATTGGACCCCTCTTCCAAGGGTCTGCGGGGTGGGAGCATATCGGGGATGGCCATGGTTTGCCGGTGAGTTTGGAACTGACCCGTGTTGGAGGGCAAGGTAAAAATTTGACATTTGTCAACAAAGCTGTAAGGTCAGCTTGAAATCGGCAACTGACCACCTTTAACATGGAACCTCTACGTAAACACCGCACCATTTCCCGGCAACTGACCACTGAAATTATCGCCGGAAAGTACAGCAAAACCGGCCGCCTGCCCAGCGAGGCGCAACTGGTAAAACAGTTTGGAGTTTCACGCCCCACCGTCGGGCGGGCCATGCGGGAACTCCAGGAGCAGGGACTTATCGAACGCCGCGCCGGTTCCGGGACTTACGTTCGCCCGGAAAAAGACCGCGGTCATTTCGCGCATTCCACCATTCCCCAGATCGGATTGATCATGCCCAACCTGTTCCATACGGAAATTTTTGAGCCTATCTGCGGCGAACTCGCCAGCCTCGCCCGCGTCAACGACTACGGCCTGTGGTGGGGGGCCAACATGTCGTCAACCGCCGAGACACAAATGAAACCTGCCGAAGCCGAAGCCCTCTGTGAACAATTCATTGAACGCGGGGTTGTGGGCGTCTTTTTCGTCGGCTTTGAACATCAAAGCGACCGCGAAGCCACGAACCTGCGCATCACCGAACGCCTGAAAAAGGCCGGCATCCCGCTGGTCTTGATTGATCGCGACATTGGTGTCTTTCCCAATCGCAGCGAATTCGACATCGTGGGCGTTGACAATGTGGCGGGCGGTTATCTGCTCGCCGACCATCTTATCAAGCTGGGAAATCGCCGGATGATTTTTGTAAAACGCCCGCTCACGGCCCCGACCGTTGATTTCCGGATTATTGGCGCACAAAAAGCCATGCTGGACAATGGTTTGCAAACACCACAACCCTTTGTCTATACGGGCGACCCCACCGACATCAAGTTCGTAAAATCGTTCGCGAAAAATCAAAAGATAGACGCCATCCTCTGTACAAACGACCACCTTGCGGCCGAGATTCTACAGACCCTGACTCGCATCGGCGTCCGCGTTCCCAAAGACATTCGGCTCACCGGCTTCGACAATATGCGCTTTGCGAGCCTGCTTTCCACGCCCCTGACGACTGTGGAGCAAACCGTTCGCGACATCTCCATCATTGCCTTTAGCGCATTGCGTGAACGCATGACCGACTCAACGCTTCCGCCACGTACGCTGGTTTTGACACCGCGTCTCATCGTTCGGGAGAGCTGCGGCGCCTACCTGCACCAGGGTCGCAGCAGCTAGTGGTGCGATTCACGCCCGGAATCGGCAATCATCCGTGTCTGTTCCGCGATGATCCGCGGAGCCATTGGAACTGGTCAAAAAAACGCCCGGGCGCCCCAATGGGTTTGCGAACCGCCTGTGGTTGGGTGATTGTTAAGGGAAAAGAGTGAGAGAATCCAACTACGATAAATCGCCATTCGTGACGGTGCCCGGTGCCGTGCACGAATACAGCCCCGGCTGGCCGGCGATTGCGGACGAATTGGGGCAGGCGATCGCCAAGGGCCGGAACGAAAAGCCCATCCTCGTCGTCGAATGTTATCCGGGCGCAGATGAGCTAACGATTCTAAAGGAACTGGAGTCACGGTTGTGCCCTGCCCTCACGATCCATGCCGCTGAAGCGCTGCTGCCGGCGGAGAAAATTGATGCCCTGGTCGCCCC
>Ga0302320_10007730_pt1 | contig 23598 bp, 14 predicted proteins | sample Bog_T0_3_FD_202130 | JGI IMG/M metagenome (GOLD analysis project Ga0302320, IMG submission 202130) | Peat permafrost microbial communities from Stordalen Mire near Abisko, Sweden - Bog_T0_3 | ecosystem: Environmental > Terrestrial > Soil > Wetlands > Peat | place: Sweden: Abisko, Stordalen Mire... | reverse complement strand
CCACCCACGCCGCCAGCGCGCTCGGTCCCGGCCGGCGGCTCACCGAGGCTGTCGACGATTGAACGGTGGGACACCCCGACACCCCTAGTTAGGGTACATGCCCACGTACGTGGCGCACCCCGCCCTCGCCGCGACCCTCGTCGTGCTCGACACCTGACCGGCCGCCGTGAGCGACTTCGCGGTGACCGTGACGGGGCCCGGCGGCACGTTGACGAGCAGCGCGGTGCCGGTCGTGTCGGTCGTCGTCGCCGTGTTGCTCGGTAGATCGCCGGAGACGTAGAGGAGCTGCGACTGGGCGTCGGTCCCGGTCGCCGAGAAGACCACGTTCGCGGAGGTCTCGAGCGCGCAGTCGAACGCGGCGACGAGGATCGTGCCTCGCGTGGGATCGAGCGTCACGTTCGCGATGCCGACATAGGAGGCGAAGCTCGCCGACGTGAACATGTCGATCGTCAGCGAGGACGTCGGCTCGGTCAGGTAGTAGTCGAAGAAGTAGAGCTCCGGCGTGAGCCCGTCCCCCGAGACCTCGATGTGCCCCGCGAAGCCCTCCCCACCCGCCGGGATCACGAGCGTCGCCAGCCCGGAGGCGTCGGTCGTCTCGGTGGCGACCGGTGAGGCGCAGTCCGGGTCGATGGCCGTGCACGCCTTGACGCTCACTCCCTGCGCCTGGGCATTGGTCGGCGTAATGGTCACGCCGACGGTGAGGGCGATCGTCGGCGAAGGCGCCAGAGGGAACGACACGTTGCCGAGACACCCCCAGTGCTCACCGTACTGGCACTCCGTGATGCAGGAGGACGCGAAGGCCGACGACAGGTTCCGTACCAGCGCGGCCCCCGCGTCCTCCCCGATCGAGCACGCTTGCTCGCAGTCGGGCGTCGTGCAGGCGGTCTGGCAGTCGAGGATCTGGGTGCACTCGAGGCTGGCACCGCACGCCTGAGAGGCGGTGCACGTCTTCGCGACGAGGCACTGCACGCACTCCGGCGCGGCGTCTGGCTGCGTCTGGAACCCCGTCGTACCGCACTCGATGCCGCATTCGCTCGAGCAGCTCGAGACCAGGCACCGATCGACGGCCGCGACGCCCGGCGTGCTCGGCGGGTTCGCGTTGAGGCACGCCGCACGGCAGGCGTAGTCCGTGCCGCAGGGGATGACGCACGACTCGTGCGCCAAGCATCCGTCGCTCGCGGCGCATGCCGTGGCTTCTGCGCAGCAGTGGGCCTCGACGCAGGCCTGGCAGCTCGCGGAGTCCGTGGAGAGGCCGCAGGCGATCGCCGAGGAGGGACCGGCGTCGGCGACCGTCACCGGGCCGCCGATGGCGAGGAGGTCTGCGCAGGCGGCGAGCGCGACGAGTGAAAGGGTGGCCGCGAGCGCGTGACGGAACAGAGGGACTCGGGGCATGCGCGGGACGAGGAGAATCGTATACGAGCAGCGCGACGCGTGCGTGGCCCGCGCGACCGAACGTCTACTCCGACGCCGCCGTCAGCCGAGCGACCTCCCCCGGCGTCAACGTGAGCGTGGCCATCGGCAGAATCTCCCGAAGCTGCTCCACGGTTCGCGCGCTCGCGATCGGCGTCGCGATCGCGGGTCGCGTGCGCAGCCACGCGAGCGCGACGGGGGCCATCGCGACGCCGCGGGTCGCTGCGATCTCGCCCAGCACTCCGACAATCGCCGCTCCGCGTTCTCCGTGCGCGTCCACGCGGCCGGCACGCGCGCTCTCCACCTTCACGCCCGCGCGGTACTTGCCCGTGAGAAAACCGCTCGCGAGGGCGAAGTACGGCGCGACCGCGATCCCCTCCTTCACGCAGAGCGCCGCCAGCTCCCCCTCGTACTCGGTGCGGTGCACGAGGTTGTAGTGCGGCTGGAGCACGGCGTAGCGCGCGAGGTTCTCGCGCTTCGAGACGGCGAGCGCTTCGGCGAGGCGCGCCGCCGCGTAGTTGGACGCGGCGATGTGGCGCACCTTCCCTTCGCGAACGAGGGCGTCGAAGGCGCGAAGCGTCTCGTCGAGGGGAGTCTTCGGATCGTCGGCGTGCGCGTAGTAGAGGTCGATGTAGTCGGTGCGCAGGCGTGTGAGCGAGCCTTCGACGGCCGCGCGTATCGTCGGCGGCGCGAGCCCGGTGAGCCTCGAGAGCTTCCCGACCTTCGAAGCCAACACGATGGACGACCGGTTCTTCCGTGACTCCATCCACCGCCCGAGGATCGCCTCCGACTCGCCCCCCGCGTTTCCGGGTACCCATTCGGCATAGACGTCCGCGGTGTCGATGAAGTTGCCCCCCGCGGCCGCGTAGGCGTCGAGCACCGCGAAGGACTGGGCCTCGTTCGCGGTCCAGCCGAACACGTTGCCGCCGAGGCAGAGGGGGAAGACGTCGAGGTTCGTCGCGCCGAGCTTGATCATGGTCGAAGATCTGTACCCGATCTCGGGGCCAGCTCGAGCCCAGGCGAAGCCGCCCGCGTGCCTGAGGTAGTCTCACCCGCGCATGCGCTTCCCGAACGAGCTCTTCCCTTTCTCCACGCTCTTCGCGCTTCTCCTGATCGCATGCGCCAACCCGCCCGTTGCTCCGTGCGCCGCGACGGTACCCGCCACTTCGGCTCCCGCCGCGGTGACGCCCGCGACGAGCGTGGCACTCGCGACGAGCGTTGCGCCTCCGCCCTCGGCGGCTCCTCCGGCATTGCCGTCCGCGCAAGCGCCCGCGGCGCCACCACCGGTCGTTCCGGCAGCGTTCAAGGACGCCGCGACGGCGGCGTTGAAGGCCATCGGCACAGGGGACTACGCGGGCGCCGATCGTCAGATCGACGCGGCGGCAGCCGTCGCCGGGGATGATGCGCATCTCCGCTATCGCGTCGCCTATCTGCGCGCGACGCGGTCGGCGTTCGCCGCGAGCTTCGACGCCGCCGCAGCGGCGTTCATCGCCGTCATTCCCGAGCTCGCGAAGCACCCGGAGTCGGACGACGAGTTCTGGGCGCACAACGCGATGATGATGATCCGCGAGACGCAGGGGGACCCCGCGGCGGCGCTCGTCGAGAACGACCAGGCGACGCTCGCCGCTGCGCGCGGCACGTGGGCAACGCCCGAGGACCGCGAGACGCTCGCGTTCATGAAGGACCGTTGGCACCGGGCGTACCTGACGCGCATGCTCGCCGAGACCCGCAAGGGGGCGACGCGGGAGGCGCTCGTGCACTACGCCGAGGCCGCGCTCGCCGACTACCGGGAGCGCGCGCACAAGCTCGGCGAGAACGACGAGTCGATCGCCATCTTGGAAGCCTACTTCGCGGCCCTCGACGGACGTCGCGACGCTGCGCGCGAGGCGGCGAAGCGCGTGGACCCTCCGAAGGACGACGACCTCGAGGATCTGTACCTCGTCGTCGTCGGCCTCGAAGCGGGAGGGGACCACGCGGGGGCGGAGGCCGTGAGAGACCGAATGCGCCGCACGGGGAGCATCTACCTCGCGCGTCCCATCATGCTCCGCTGGCTCGATCACGACGCGAAGGCCTCGCACGATCGCGTCTTCACCCCCTGGCATCCGTCGCCGTGAGCGTTCGCGAAGCCCGTTACCTTCGGAGCTCGATCATGATCCGCTCGCTCGGTGCGAGCGCGTCGCTCGCGGGGCTCGCCGTCGCGGCGACGCTCGTGGGATGCAGCGCAACGTCTCCGTACATGCACCCGGTGGTCGGCCCGTCGATGGTCGCGCCGCCGGAAGGCGAAGCCGCCGTCGTGTTCCTTCGGCGCGCGACCGCCTGCGATTATGGAAGCTGGTTCCTCGTGATCGACGAGCACGGTCACTACGTCGGCGACAGCATGCCCGGGTCGACCTTCGCCGTGACGTACCCGGCCGGTGATCACGCGTTCTTCGCCTGGGACCCGGACGCCGAGCTCGATGTCGAGCGCTACCCCTACCTGAACCAGGTCGGCGCCGTTCGCGCGCAGCTCGACGCCGGGCGCACCTATGTCGTCACGGTCGGCACGCAGCAGTCGCCGTTCGGGGAGCGCGGGCGCACGTGCTCGCCGTACCCATGGGTGCACCTCAAGCTGGTGCCGCTCGAGTCGGTGAGCGGCGTGCTCTCCGAGACGAAGACCTTCGTGCCCGACCGTGCGGCAGGGGAGGCCGTGATCGCGCGCGACCGAGCGCTCATCGAGCGCCACGTGGGCATGGGGATGGCGAAGCTAGTCGCGGACCCTCGTACTCCGCCCCCCGCTCCCCCCGCGACGCCGTGAGTGGTCGAGGATGATCTCGTCTAGAGCGAGCGTCCATCGAGCGTCGCAGCGCTACACGCGCCCCGCAGCCCAGGCTTCCTATCCGCTTCGCGGCCAGAGCCCTGGGGTCCCTCCCGGCCCCTCTCCCATGAAAGGAGAGGGGGGCGCCCGGCGCGCGATCTCCCCCTCTCCCCTCGTGCCCCTCGTGGGAGATGGGGCGGGGGGTGAGGGCTCGCGGGGGGGGAGCGCTGATCCAATCGATCGGCGGTTTCCGTAGCAAATTTATAAGTAAATTCATGATCGTGGAGCCGTTTCCCGTCGTCGAAAAGTCCTCCCCGCCTAGGCGATTTTCCTCCCCCGGTAGGAGAAGCGACGACCGCCGTCGTTGGCCTTCCTCCCCCCGTAGGAGAAGTGACGCCCGCCGTCGTCGGCACTCCTCCCCCCGTAGAAGAAGTGACGCCCGCCGTCGTTGGCACTCCTCCCCCCGTAGAAGGAGTGACGACCGCCGTCGTTGGCCTTCCTCCCCCCGTAGAAGAAGTGACGCCCGCCGTCGCGGGCTTTCCTCCCCCCCTCGTCGGCTTTCCTCCCCGACCAGAGACTTTCCCCCTGGACGACCTCGACGATCGCGGTCCCGCTACAACGCGAGTCGGAAGTGAATCGCCTTCGGACGCGTGAGCGCGTCGAAGCCCAGCGCGCTCAGGGTCACGCCGCGCCCCGAGTCTTTCACTCCTGTCCACGGGAGCGCCGGGTCGAGCGCGTCGCAACGGTTCATCAGCACCGTCCCGTACTCCAGCCCCTTGGCCATCCGCTCGGCGCGATCGCGATCGCGCGTCCAGACGCTCGCGGTCAGCCCGAGGCGCGAGTCGTTCATCAGCCGCAGAGCCTCTTCGTCCGAGTCGACGACCGCGACCGGCAGGATCGGCCCAAACGACTCGGCCTGCATCAGCTTCATCGCGTGGGTCATGTCGGCGATCAGCGTCGCGTCGAAGAAGCGCCCCTTGCCGCCGACCCTCTGCGGCTTGCCGCCGGCGAGGACCTTCGCCCCCTTCGCCTCGGCGTCGCGCACGAGCGCGTCGAGCTCCGGAACGTGGTGGGGCTGGGCGATCGGCCCGAGCGACGTCTTCGGGTCCATCGGGTCGCCCATGACGTACGCGCGGATCATCGGCTCGGCGAGCTCGAGGAACCTCTTGTAGAGGGAGCGATGCACGTACACGCGCTCGACCGCACAGCAGCTCTGTCCCGCGTTGTAGCAAGCGCCGTCGACGATGTTCTCGACGGTCTTCTCCAGGTCCGCGTCCTCGGCGACGTACGCCGGATCGTTGCCGCCGAGCTCGAGGCCGACGTGCAGGAAGCGGTTCGCGGCCGCCTGCTGGATGCGATGACCGCCGAGGACCGAGCCGGTGAAAAGGACGTGGTCGACGCGCGCGTCGCCGACGGTGCGCTCGCTCGTCGGGTGGTCGCAGTGAAGCGCCTGGACGACGTGCGTGGGGCCGCCTGCCTCGTCGAACGCGCGCGCCAAGTGCTCTCCGCACAGCGGGCTGCGCGGTGAGTGTTTCACCACGACGGCGTTCCCCGCGAGCACCGCCGGGACGAGGGCGTTGATGGCCGTGAGGAGCGGGTAGTTCCATGCCGGCAGGTCGAGAACCACGCCGAGCGGCTCCTTCACGATGCGCCGCTCGAACCCCTCCTTCGGCGGGAGCACGATGTCGGCGAGCGACGCCTCCGCGATCGACATCATGTGCCGGGCGCGCGCCGTCATCCCCTTCACCTCGTTCTTCGCCTGCTGGAGCGGCTTCCCCATCATCCGCGTGATGTCGGTGGCGATGGCGTCCTCGCTCTTCTCCATCGCGACCATCGCTCGCTCGCAGAGCGCGATGCGCTCCGACACGGACGCGCTCTTGATCGCTCGAGCGGCGAGCCGCGCGCGCTCCAGCGTGGCCCCGACGATCGCGTCGTCGGCGAGGGGAACGGTGCAGGCGACGTCGCCCGTGAACGGATTATCGACGGTGAGGTTGGTCGTCATTGGCGCGCGGAAGCATAGCGCGCGCGGACGGGGTCAGTGACGTCGCGTCAGCGGGTCGGCGGGGGCGGGCGCGGGCGCCGGTGTGACGGGCGCGGCTACCGGCTGTGACGGAGCGACGACGGGCGGGGCCTTGCGTGCGCGCGGGCGGTTGGCCACGACCGCGATCGGTTGCACGTTTGCGGCGGGCGCCTTCTCGGTCGCAGGGGGGAGGGGCATCGCGGCGCCCGTGGAGGGGGGGGCCGGCATCGGTTCGGCGCTCGGCGTCTCGGTGATCACGTTCGAAGACGGATCGCTCGGGCTCGCCGCGGCCGCGGTGGGCGCGCCCGGTCCCGCGTTCTTCACGAACATCACGGCAAAGGCCAGCAGCACACCGATCGCGCCGCCCGCCACGATCCCGATCTTGTTGCGACGCGACGCTTGCGCGAGGCGCGCTTGCGTATCGTCCGGCGCCGTATGGGTCGTCGGTCGCGCGGTGGTGACCGTCGCGCGCTTGGTCGCGGGGACCGGAGGAGCGGCGAAGTTCGGAGTGTTCACGGACGTCGCCATCAACGTCGGCTCGCGCCCAAGATCCTCGATCGACTGCTTCATGGCGCGATACGCCTCGCGCACCGCGCCCTGCATCTCCTTCGCGCTCTGCCAGCGATCGTCCATCGCGAAGGCGAGCGCGCGATCGACCACTTCGCTCACCGCGCCCGGAAGCTCGGGGCGGTAGAGCGCGATCGGCTTCGCGGGCACCGACATCGCGCCGAGGAGCACCTCGTTCATCGTGTCGGCCTCGTGCACGTGGCGCCCGGTGAGGAGCGTGAACATCGTCGCGCCCACGGCCCATACGTCGCTGCGCGGGTCGACCTCGTCCCAACGCCCGCGTGCCTGCTCGGGCGGCATGAAAGACGGCGTCCCCATGGTGTGCCCGTCTTGCGTCGCGCCGCTGAGCGCCTCGGTCGATACCTGCTCGTGGAGGTGCGCGATGCCGAAGTCGAGCACCTTGATGGCCGCGTCCTTCGTGAGAAAGACGTTCTCCGGCTTGATGTCGCGGTGGACGATCCCCTTGTCGTGCGCGGCGGCCAGCACGTCCAGCAGCTGGAACGTCGCGGCCAGCACCTCCTCGACGCCGAGACGCCCCTTGCGGCGCACGCGCTGGTCGAGCGTCTCGCCGTCGAGCAGATCCATCGTGAAGTACGGCGCGCCGTCCTCGGTGACGTCGTCGTCGATGACGCTGACCGCCCCTTTGTGACCGACGGCGTTCGCCACGTACCCTTCGCGCGTGAATCGCGCGCGGGCGTCGTCACTCAGCGCGACCTCGCGATGAAGGATCTTCATTGCGACGCGCTTGCCGTTCCGGTGGGTCGCCGCGTAGACCGCCGCCATGCCGCCGACGCCCAGCAGCGCGTCGAGCCGCCACTTGTCTCGAATACGCTGCCCGACGCGCGCTTGCGCGCGGACGGTCAGCGGGTCGAGTTCGGCGTCAACGCGGCTCATGGTGGGCTCTCTGCCGTATCTCGACGTCCCGCGTAACGGTTCCATTCACGGAGGGGGGCGTCGCCGGCGGATATCTCCCTAAGCAAGACCCGGCCCAATGCCAAGAAACCCGGTAATTGGGCGACAGTGTGCGCATCGACGGGCGACGTCCCGCGTACCTTTGGCACAAACGAGCGTAACGTTGTGCGTAACAGTGTGACGGCTGGATCTTTCCGTCCGGGGTGTCGCGCAGAGGTGGCTGGGGGGCGTCTCACCCATGGATCCGCCGTGCGCCGCGGAGGCTGTCCCGGGGGACGCCGACGGCGCGTCACGCCTCCGCGACGAGGGCTCTTTCGACGCGCGCGCGCTGCTTCTCTCCGGCGAGGTACCACCCCGTCGCCGTCTTCGCTTTCGTGAGCCCGCGCGCATCGCCCGCGTACACGATCTCGCCCCCGTGACGCCCCGCCTCGGGGCCCAGCTCCACGACCCAGTCGGCGCAGGCGATCACGTCCGGGTGGTGCTCGATCACGACGAGCGTGTCGCCGCGCGCGACGAGCTGTTCGAGCACGAGCAGCAGACGTCGGACGTCGGACAGGTGGAGCCCGGTCGTCGGCTCATCGAGGACGTAAACGGTCGGCTCGTGCGCGCTCCCTGCGCAGAGCTCGGCGGCGAGCTTCAAGCGTTGCGCCTCTCCGCCCGACAGCGTGTTCGACCCCTGACCGAGCTGCACGTACCCGACACCGAGATCATGGAGCAGCGAGAGGGGGCGGGCGATCTTCTTGTGCGCGTGGAAGACCTTCGCCGCGTCCTCGGCGCTGAGGTGAAGGACGTCGCCGATCGAGAGCCCGGCGTAACGGATATCGAGCGTCGATGCTTCGAAGCGCGCCCCTCCGCACGTCTCGCAGGGAGCGACGACGTCCGGGAGGAAGGCCATCTCGGAGACGACGTACCCCTGTCCGTCGCACCCGGTGCATCGCCCGCCGCTCGCCGTGTTGAACGAGAAGCGCGCCGGGGTGTAGCCGCGCATCTTCGACTCGGGGAGCGACGCGAACAGCTTGCGAAGCTCGTCCCAGACGCCGAGGAACGTGACCGGTGCGGACCGGGGAGTGCGGCCGATGGGGGACTGATCGACGGCGAGCGCGCGCTTGACGCCGGTGACGTCGATGCCGCGCTTCTTCGAAGAACCGTCGATGCCCGTCAGCGATGCGTGCGCGCCAGGTTCATCGGCGACGAGGCCGAGCGCGCGTCGGAGGGCCGGGTAGAGGACGTGGCGGACCAGCGTCGATTTGCCCGAGCCGCTGACGCCGGCGACGACGCACATGCGCCCGACAGGGACGCGGAACGTCACGTTCTTCAGGTTGTGCGCGGACGCTCCGGCCAGCTCGATCCAGCGCTCCGCCGGGCCTCGTGCGGGGCGCTCGATGCGCGCGGACTGCGCGAGGGCCATGCCGGTCGGTGAGCGCGGATCGGCGAGGACGAGCGCGGCCGGCCCCGAGGAGATCACGTGCCCTCCGTTTCGCCCGCCACCGGGGCCGAGGTCCAGCAGGTGATCGGCGGCGCGAATCGTCTCGGCGTCGTGCTCCACCACGAGGACCGTCGAGCCGCCATCGACCAGCGCGCGGAGGTTCGCGAGCAGCGCCTTGGTGTCGCGCGGGTGGAGGCCGATCGTCGGTTCGTCGAGAACGTAGAGCGCGCCCGTGAGCCCGCTGCCGAGCTGGGCCGAGAGACGGAGCCGCTGCATCTCTCCGCCCGAGAGCGTGGCCGCGGCGCGATCGAGCGCCAGGTACCCCAGGCCGACCTGATCGACGAACGTGAGGCGTCTTCGCAGCTCCGCGTGCGGCGCCTTGGCGATCGTCGCCGCGTCCCCTTCGAACTTCCACGCGCGCGATCGTTCGAGCGCGCTCGCGACGTCGCGCGACGTGAACTGCGCGTACGTCTCGCCATGCACGATGACGCGCCGGGGGATTGCCGCCAGTCGCGATCCCTCGCACGTCTCGCACGGCGCGGTCTCACCGTTCGACGCCGCTTCGGGCCCTCCTTCGACGCCGGACCCCTCGCACGCCTCGCACTGCCCCTGCTTGGTGTTGAAGGAGAACCATCGCGGGTCGAGCTCCGGGACGCCGGTCCCGCACCGAGGACACGCGCGCGCCGTCGAGAGGACGTGCTCCGAATCGCTCGGCTTCGCGGTCGGCGCGCCGTCGGCGACGCGGATGGCGCCCGCGCCCCAGGCGAGCGCGCGGTCGAACGTCTCGCGATCGAGCGCAGCGAGCGGCCCGTAGTGAACGAGCAAATCGATCGTGTGCTCCTTGCTCTTCGCCAGCTTCGGCGGCGGGTCGATGGCCACGATGGCTCCATCGACGCGCGCCGTCTTCACCCCCGCCCGCGAGGCTCCGGTGAACAGATCCAGGTACGTCCCTTTGCGCGCGCGAACGGCGGGCGAGTACACGGTCTTCTTCGCGGAGTCGCGCGACCCGGTGAGTCGCGCGAACAGCTCGTTGGGCGAGCTGGGGGCGACGAGCGTGTCGCACTTCGGGCAGTGCATGTCGCCGACCTTGGCGAACAGGAGCCTCAGGTAGTGCGCGACCTCCGTCACCGTCGCGACGGTGCTGTTCGCGCCGCCGCGCGTGGTTCGCTGTTCGAGAGCGATCGACGGCGGGACACCCATGACCGAGTCGACGTCGGGGCGGGGGAGGGTAGGGAGGAACTGGCGCGCGTAGGGCGAGAGCGTCTCCATGAAGCGGCGCTGCCCTTCGGCGAAGACCACGTCGAACGCGAGCGACGACTTTCCAGAGCCGCTCGGCCCGGTGACGACGGTGAGCGTGCCGTGGGGGATCGAGGTGGAGACGTCCTTGAGGTTGTGCTCGCGGGCGTGGGAGATCGTGATGGCGTCCGTGGTCACGGCCGAGGTCGGGGGCGCGGTCACGATCGCGGTCGTCGTTCGGAGCGCCACGCCCGTCTTCGTGTCGGTCTTCGCGATCTGCGCCGGCGTCCCTTCGGCGACCACGCGCCCGCCGTTCGGCCCGGCTCCAGGGCCGAGATCGATCACCCAGTCCACCGCGCGAATCAGGTCGAGATCGTGCTCCACGACGATCACGCTCGCCCCTTCGTCGACCAGCGTATGAAGCGCGCTCACGACGTGCTCGGCGTCCTCGGCGTGGAGCCCCGCGCTCGGCTCGTCGACGACGAACAGCCCCCCCTTGGCGGGCTCCGATAGCGCGCGCGCCAGCTTCAGCCTTTGGGCTTCGCCCCCGGACAGCGTCGAGAGCGGTTGCCCGAGCGGCAGGTACCCGAGCCCCACGCGCTGCACTGGATCGAGCGCTCGGCGGAGCACGTAGTCTCGCTGCTCGGGGGGATCCAGGAGCGCGAGCGCCTCGTCGACCGTCATGGCGAGGACGTCGGCCACGCTCTTCCCGCGGTGCGTGACGGCGAGCACCTCCGGCTTGAAGCGCTTCCCCTGGCACACCGGACAGAGGAGCGAGACGTCGGCGAGGAACTGCATCTCGACGGTCTCGTACCCTTCGCCGGAGCACGTCTCGCAGCGGCCGGCCCCCGGACCGCCGACGTTGAAGGAGAAGTGCGAAGGCGCGAGGTTGCGGTCGAGCGCCGCTTGCTCCGCGGCGAAGCGCGCGCGAATGCGGTCCCACGCTTTCGTATACGTGGCGGCGTTGCCGCGGGCGGTGCGGCCGAGCGGCGACTGATCGACGAGCACCGCGCGCGTCAGGGAGCCGATTCCCTCAATCGAGTCGTGCGGGCCGGGGCGGTCGACGCCGCTGTCGCCGAGGGCGCGCGCGACACCGCGATAGACGATCTCTTCGGCGAGCGTGGACTTGCCCGAGCCGCTGGGGCCGGTGATCGCGCACACGACGCCGAGCGGGATCGAGACGTCGACGCGGTCCAGGTTGTTCGCGCGCGCGCCGCGCACGACGAGCGTCTCCCCTGCGCGGCTCCGCGCCCTCCGCTTCGCGCGCGTCGCCGCCCACGCGCGCCCCGTCGGCAGATCGGTGCGCGTCGCGAGATCGCTCGGCGTTCCGTCGAAGAGCACCGTGCCGCCGTTCGTCCCCGCGCCGGGCCCCAGCTCGATGACCCGATCGCACGCCCGCACGATTCCCGGGTCGTGCTCGATGACGAGCACCGTGTTCCCCGCGCGCGACAGCTCGCGCATCACGTTCGCGAGCGGCGCCACGTCGCATGCGTGCAGACCCACGGTCGGCTCGTCGAGAACGAACAGCGTTCCGGTCAGGGCGGCGCCGAGCGCCGTCGTGAGCCCCGCGCGCTGCGCTTCTCCTCCGGAGAGCGTCCGCGCCTGCCGGTCGAGCGTGAGGTACCCGAGGCCGACCGCGTCGAGGTACCCGAGCCGCGCCGCGAGGGCCTCCTTCACGCGCCGTCCCTGAGCGTCCTTGGCCGTGAGCGCGTCGAGCCGCTCGCGCGCCGCGGCGACGGTCTGCGCGTGCCACTCCCCGAGGTTCAGCCCGCTCACGCGGTACGAGCGCGCCGTCGGATTCAGGCGCGCGCCTCCGCAGTCGCTGCACGCCACGTACTCGCGGTACCGCGCGAGGAACACCCGCACGTGCATCTTGTACGTGCGCCCCTCGAGCCACTTGAACCACGCCTTCACGCCGGGGAACTTCCCCTTCTTCCAGCTCCCTTCGCCGTCCAGCACGGCCGCGCGCTGCTCGGGCGTGAGCGCGTCCCACGGCACGTTCATCGGGATCTTCACCCGCGCGCAGTACTTCTTCAGCTCGTCGCGCTCCCACTCGGCGCTCGATCCTGCCCACGCGCGGATGGCGTTCTGCGCGAGAGTCTTCGACCCGTCGGGAATCACTTTCGCCCAATCGACGCCGATGATCCGGCCGAACCCGCGGCACGAGGCGCATGCCCCCAGCGGCGAGTTGTACGAGAACATCCCGGGGCGCGGAGGGTCGAACCCGCGCGCGCACTTCGGGCACACGAGCCCGCGCACGATGGGGACGTGCGACGGTCGCGACGGGCCGGAATCGACCGGGGCGCCCGGCGGCGTGAGCACGAGCTTCGACGGAACGTCCTCGTGTCGCAGCTCCGCACGTCCGCTCGCCCGCTCCCAGGCCACCTCGATCGCCTGCTGCAGGCGCCGCACTTCGCGCGCGCTCACGTTCACGCGATCGATCACCACTTCCACGCGCACGTCGGGCGCGACCGCCTCGCTCGGCTTCACGCCGTCGATGTCGCGCACGCTCCCGCCGACCACGAGCCGCCGGTAGCCGTCCTTCGCCAGCGCCTCGCGAAGCTCCAGGAACCCTTCGGTGTCGGTGACACGCACCGCGTAGCTCACGAGCGCGCGCGCACCATCCATCTCCTTCGCTGCGCGCACCGCCGCGTCGGCCGCGCTCGTCGCAATCGCATCCACTCCGCACTCGGGGCAGGTCGGGATCGCTTCGCACGCGAAGAGCGCCGCCAGGTACGGCTCGAGATCGGCGAGCGTGGCCAGCGTCGAGCGGCTCGACTTCACCGGCGCGCGTCTGTCGACCGCGACGGTAGCGGCGATGGGAGCGAGCTCGTCGATCGGCGGGCGCTCGAGCCGCTCCAGGAACTGTCGCGCGTACGGCGAGAAGCTCTCCACGAACCGCCGCTGCCCTTCGGCGTACAGCGTGTCGATCGCCAGCGACGACTTCCCCGCGCCGCTCGGTCCGGTCAGGGCGATGAGCTGGCCGGGCGGGAGGTCGAGATTGATCGAACGAAGGTTGTGCGTGCGCGCGCCGCGGAGGCGAATCGGGAGCATCGAGGGGGACCAGTATGCGTCGTGGTTCGGGGAACGGAAGTCCTGCGCGGCGATCGCGACGGAAACGAGGGCCTCGCGGCGGGCGACGGTTGCGCCCGTCAAATGGCGCGCACGCCCGAGGCAAACCTTCGATGCACGCGGAGTGGATGACGATGCGCGGGGGCCGTCACCGCGCGAGTCGAGCCCTCGAATTACACCGCCGGCAGCTCGATCCGGAACGTCGCGCCCGTCACCCCCTCGCGCGGTTCCGCGAGCGTGATCGTTCCGCCGTGCGCCGCGACGATCCGCTTCGCCAGCGCGAGACCCAACCCTGATCCTCCGCTCCTGCCCGTCACGAGCGGGTCGAAGATGCGCGGTGCGATCGCGGGCGTGACCCCCGGCCCGTCGTCGCTCACCTCGATCACGGCGCGCCCGTTCTCGCTCTGAACGCGGGTCTTAATCGTCGGCGTCTTGGGGGCGCACACGCGGATGGCGTTGTCGTAGAGCGAGTGAAATACGCGCGAGAAGAGACCCGGGTGGACGCGAACGCGAAGATCGTCGGGCGTGATGGCGTCCGCCCACGTCGCAGCCTCGGGGTCGATCTCCGTTCGCGCGCGCGAGATCACCTCGGCCACCATCACCGGGGTGGCGTCGGTAGGCTCGCCCCGCGCGAGCGACATGAGGTCGTCCACGATCGAGAACGCCAGGCGCGCGTTCCTTTCGATCTTCTCGATCTGCGGGGTCGCCGCCTGGGGGTCCTGTCGGGCCACGTATGCGCTCGCCGAGATGATCTGCAGGACGTTCCGCAGCTCGTGAGCGATCTCCGCGGCAATCTCGCCGATCGCGGCCAGCCGCTCTCGCGCTTGCTCGTCCTGGTTAGCCACCTTGTAATGAAGAGTACGGCCTCCGGGCCCACCGATGTCGACACACCATCGTCTCTCGAGGTCGGCTAGGTTCGATCCCGATGCTTGGCACCTCCGTCGCTGTACCCTGATGATTCTCGGAATCGGTGGTAGCCTAGGCACCGCGCTTCGAGGCCGCGACCCCCCCCAGATGGCAGCCATCCCGAACGAGTCGAAGCTCCCTGTCGGCGCCGTTCTCGTCGGCAAATACAAGGTCACGCGCGAGATTGGGCGCGGCGGCATGGCAGCCGTCTACGAAGCGCTGCACATTTCGCTGAACAAGCGAATCGCGATCAAGGTCCTTGCGGCGGAGCTGGCCGCGTCCACCGTCGTCATCGAGCGCTTCTTCCGCGAGGCCCGCGCGGCGGCCAGCGTGAAGAGCCCGCACATCGTCGACATCTACGACTCGGGCCGCCTCGAGGACGGCCGCCCCTTCATCGCGATGGAGTTGCTCGAGGGTGAGTCGCTCTACGACCGGATGGCGCGCGTCCGCATCATCGACATCCCCACGACGGTCCGCACGCTCCAGCACTGCGCCAAGGGGCTGATGAAGGCGCACGCCGCGGGGATCGTCCACCGCGATCTCAAGCCCGAGAACATCTTCCTCACGAAGGACGAGAACGGCGACGAGCTCGCGAAGATCCTCGATTTCGGCCTCGCCAAGTTCTACTCGCCGGTGAGCGGCGACGAGAAGACCAACCGGCTCACGCGCGAAGGGGCGGTGTTCGGAACACCCGCGTACATGAGTCCCGAGCAGGTGAAGGGGCAGGGGAACGTCGACCACCGCGCCGACCTCTGGGCGCTCGGTTGCATGGCGTACGAGTGCCTCATCGGTCGCCCGGTGTGGAACACCGATCAGGGGGTGGCCATGACGTTCGCGGCCATCGCAGCGTCGGCCATCCCGCTGCCATCGAAGCAGCGCCCCGACCTCCCGCCGTCGTTCGACGAATGGTTCCTGAAAGCGCTCGAGCGCGACCCGAACAAGCGCTTCCAGACCGCGAAGGAGCTCTCCGACGCGCTGGTGAAGGCGTTCGGGGAGCCGCAGATTTCGGCCGTCAACTTCAGCGGCGAGGTCGACGTGAAGGCGGTCGCGCAGGCCGCGGCGCAGATCCAGAGCGAGAGCTTCAGTCTCGACGACGAGCAGTCGATGGCGCCGAAGCGCCGCTCGGGGGATCGCGGCGGGAGCCCGTCGCCCGCGGGGTCGATACCGCGTGTGAGCGGGCAGGGGGGCGGGCTTCAGACCTCGCCGAGCGGCGCGCTCATCCCGCGGCCGAGCACCGGCGATGTTGCGGCGCTGTCCTCACCGCAGTCGGACGAGCGGCCCATCGCCGTGCCGACGGGCCCACCGCCCAAGTTTCGCTCGAACGGTCTGCGCTACTTCGTGTCGTTCGCGGGGCTCGCGATCGGAGGCACGTCGGTCTTCTTCGCGTGGTCGCAGTACCTGCGGCCGCAGATGTACACGCCCCTCGTGCAGTCGAGCGCGACGGTCGCCGCGAGCGCTTCGGCCGCCGCGAGCTCCGAGCCGGCCGTACCCGACGGCGAGCCGCGCTGGGCGCCGTCGCTCGAGGAGGGGCAGCGTCTCTTTGCCGTGGGCAACGTGGTCGACGCGAAGAAGAAGTTCGCCGAGGCGATCGATCAGGGCGCCGGCGCGGTCGGCCGCAGCTTCCTCGACGAGATCCGCGTTCCGCAGTCGAACATCTGCAAGCTCACCGCGTTCTCCCACCCGCGCCTCGGCATCGCCGGCAGCATCGGCCGCCCGGCCATCGCCAGCGGCTCCAAGGGGGCGGTCGTCGCCTGGACCGACGACCACGAGCAGCCGGGGCACGACCACGTCTACTCGGTCGTCATCGACAACACCGGCCGCCCGCTCTCGCGCCCGCGCGACCTCACCCCCGAGGGGAACGAGATCATGCGCCCCTCGCTCATGGAAGCGGGCGAGCGCACTCTCCTCTACTACTGGGACAAGAGCGGGCGCGAGCCGGGCATCCACGCGCGCTGGCTCGACTCCGACGGTCGGATCGCCGGCGCCGCGGTCCTCGTCGCCGCTGGGAAGCCGGGGAACTACTGGCCGTCGATCGATCGAGCGCCGGACGGCTACTACGTCGCCTGGGCCGACGAGCGCGGCCGCGACGGCGCAGACGTCTGGCTACGCCACCTGAACAGCGACCTTCAGCCGATGGCGCCCGAGATCCGCGCGACCGACTACTGGGGCGGACCAAAAGCGCGGCAGCAACCGCAGGTGCGCGTGCCTGCGATCGCGGTCGCGAGCAACGCGATCTACGTGACGTACAAGCTCGAACGCGAGCCGGCGCACACGATCATGTTGATGCGCATCCCGCTCACCCTCTCCTCGCTCCAGACGGGGCTCGACGACAAGCCCGGGCTGGCGGCCGACGGAACGCACGCCGACCGCGAGCTGGGCGACGCGGAGGTCGTGAACGAAGACAAGGCGAACGCCGACGCTCCTGCGATTGCTTGCGGCACCGAGGGGTGCTTCGTCGCATGGCACGGTGAGGCCGGCGGTGCGTACGCCGCGCTCATCGAGCCCGTGATGGGGCGCGTGCTGTGGCGTAAGAAGTTCGCGCCGGGGGGCGGGCACCCGTCCCTCGCCGTGAGCGCCTCCGGTCAGGTCGAGGCCGCGTACTACGAGAAGGGCTTCGTTCGGATAGCGCAGCTCACACGCGACGGCGTCGGCACGGCGAGCACGATCGGACGGATCTCGAACGAGCAGCCGAGGCCCTGGATCGCCAGCGGCACGCAGAAGGCGGAGTGGCTCGTCGCCTGGCAGGACTTCGAGGCGGGCCACACCGAGGCTTTCGCCGCGCGCGTGCAGTGCCGCTAAGGGCCTGTCCCTCTCTCGTTAGCCGGGAAGGTAGGCCCTCACCACGCCGCCGGCCGGGACCGAGCGCGCTGGCGGCGGCCAGCCCGCCCACCCACGCCGCCAGCGCGCTCGGTCCCGGCCGGCGGCTCGCCGAGGCTGTCGACCCGGGAACGGTCCTTCGGTCCACGACGGCGGCGTGGGGGGCCGCCGTCGCACGGCACCCGGCGCCAGCGCACGTCTGCTTCACAACCTTGCCCGATCTTCGCGAGTCTCCGTTCGATCACTTCGATCAGCAGCCTTCGATCACCACCCTTCGAGCGCCGCGCACAATGTCGGCAACGCGCGGTTTGTCGTCGCGAATCCTTCGCCACTGAACCTTTTCGTCGCTGCGCGATCGATCCAGGCATCGCCGGCGTCTCAATTGCGGGTGGTCCTGGAAACGTCCCGGTGTCCGTGCCATTCAGGAAGGCGGCGGAGGCGTTCATGTTTGTCCGTTCCATTCGGGTCACCGGGGCGCTTGCTCTCGGGGCCGTGAGCTTCGCCGTCGCATGCGCGACGGGGACGGCAGGCTCCGTCACCTCCGGGCTGACGTCGGGCGACGACGCTGGCTTGGTCAATCAGCTCGATGATGCCGCGGGCGGCAGCGGCAGCGGGAGCTCCGGAAGCGGCAGCTCGGGGAGCGGCAGCTCGGGGAGCGGCAGCTCGGGGAGCGGCAGCTCCAGCAGCGGAAGCTCCAGCAGCGGCGGCAGCGACGACAGCGGGACGGCCGACGACACTGGAACCGGCGACGACAGCGGCAGCAGCAGTGGGAGCGGCAGCGGCAGCAGCAGTGGGAGCAGCAGCGGCAGCAGCAGTGGGAGCAGCAGTGGGAGCAGCAGTGGGAGCGGCAGCAGCAGCGGCTCCGCGTGCACCGTGAGCGGCGTGAGCCCCACGTACAAGGCGCCCACCGGCACGACGAGCAGCTGCACCTCGAATCAGGTCACCACCTTCTGGAACGATTGTTTCAGCTCGAGTGCGAGCGGTCTGTACGCCTGCGACTCGGTGGCCGATTCTCCCTCTTCGATCACGACGGCCTGCTTCAACTGCCTCGTCGCCGCCAGCCCGAACAACTCCACGTGGGGCGTGATGGTGCTCGACAGCAGCATCTGGGAGCTAAACCAGGGTGGCTGCTATGCGGCCGAGAACGCGTCCGAGCAAGGCTGCGCGCAGGCGGTCGAGTTTCAGCAGCAGTGCGAGAACACCGAGTGCGCGTCCAAGGCGAGCGGCTCGCTGTCGCCTTTCCAGTCCTGCGTCACTAGCGCCGATACGGGCGCGTGCTCCTGCTACGTGACGGCGGCGACGACGGCCTGCTCCGCGTACACGTCCTCGACGTGCAACTTCTCGAGCAGCACCACGCTCGAGACCGCGTTCAAGGCCGTCGCGCTGATCGAGTGCGAGTAGAGCGCTGCCCGAGATCCCCGACCTCACCGTCTACCTCGAGACGATCGGTGCCCGCGTCGTCGGCGAACCGCTCCTGCATGCGCGCGTCGCCAGCCCGTTCGTCGTGCGAACGGTCGACCCCCCGCTCCGTGCGTGCGAGGGGAAGCGCGTCCTCGCGCTGAGGCGCATCGGCAAGCGGATCGTGTTCGCCCTCGAGGATGAGCTCTTTCTCGCCGTGCACTTGATGATCGCCGGTCGCTTCAAGTGGCGTGATCGCGGCGCGCCGATACCAAAGAAGCTCGGCCTAGCCGCGTTCGACTTCCCGCGCGGCACGCTCCTCCTCACCGAGGCGAGCACGAAGAAGCGCGCGTCGGTGCACGTCGTCCACAGCGAGGCGGCTTTGCGCGCGCTCGACCCCGGAGGAATCGAGCCGATGGAGGCGACGCTCGCGCAGTTCGCCGAAGCGCTCCGGCGCGAGTCGCACACGCTCAAGCGCACGCTCACGGATCCTCGCCTGTTCGCGGGGATCGGAAACGCCTATTCGGACGAAATCCTTCACCGCGCACGCCTCTCCCCAACGCGCCTCACGCGCCAGCTGAGCGATGCAGAGGTCGCGCGCCTCCATGAGGCGACGCGGACGACGCTCGGGCTATGGATCGATCGCCTCCGCGCCGAAGCTGCGGGCGAGATCCCGGAGAAGGTCACCGCCTTTCACGAAGCGATGGCCGTGCATGGGCGCTACAGCAAGCCGTGTCCGGACTGTGGCGCAAAGGTTCAACGGATCGTTCATGCGAAGAACGAGTCGAACTACTGCGCGCGATGCCAGACCGGCGGAAAGCTACTGGCCGATCGCGCGCTGTCGCGGCTCTTGCGTGAAGACTGGCCGCGCTCCTTGGACGAGCTGGAGGCGAAAGAACGCGCCTAGCTGGAGCGGTCTGAGGATGAGGAAGGAAGAATGGAAGGGGCCATCGAAGAAGGGGGAGCTCCCCCTTCTCTGCGACCACGAGCGAACGCTCGCTAGCCGCCGTCACGGACCCCCGCATCGCGCGCGCGACGCTCAGTGGTGCGAGCTATGCGACTCCTCTTCGGGCGTCGCCTCGACCTCCGGCTTCGATTCACCCGCCTTCGCTTGCGCCGCCGCACGCTGGCGACGTCCGCGCGCCTGGCCGCCGATCCGACCGATTTCCGCCATGTGCTGGCGATCTCGGCTCACGGCTCCTCCGCCTTTGCGCCCCGCTTCGCGGGCCTCATCGGCGCTGAATTGATGGGCCGTCCCCTTCTCGTGCGCTGCACGTCCGCCCTTGCTGGCGATCTCGCGCTGCTTCGAGCGGTCCATGGATGCGAATCCGCGATTGCTCTTCTTCGTCGTCGGAGTCGCGAGCTCCGTCCGCGCTTGCCCTTGCGTGTCGTGGTTCGAGTTCAAATGATCGTGCGCCATTTTCGGCCTCCTTCTCTGACCAGAAAGTAACCACTCCCGGTCCACCTCCCGTTACGGGGGCGTGTTTCGTTCCCCTCATCGATGCGTCTGGCGTCTCTCCTTCGCAAGTGCTGGACCATCGCTCGGTGACCGTTTCGGTGAGCCCCTCTCCTTTCCGCTTACCGGCTCCTGGTGATCGACGCGCTCGGCGGCGCGGTCATTCCCAGTGAGACGCACGGAGTGAGCGCAAGATCTGCGGGCGGCGCGCGGAATGCGTTAGCAGAAGTGAATGAGCGCCTTTCAGGTCTGCGTTGCTTCTCGTCAGCGCAACCGGAGAGAATGGCCGCGTCTGCTGCTGACTGCGTGCGCGCGGAACGGCTAGAGTCCGACCCATGCCCGAGGAGAGCGAGATCGGCGAAGTGGGAGTCGACAAGGTCGGAGAGGAAGCGACCGAGCACGCACGCGCGCACGGCGCGACGAACCCGTGGATGCGCTGGCTCGGACTGTCGACGGCGATCTTCGCGGTCATCGCGGCGATCGCATCGCTGCGCGCCGGGCACTTCGCGAACGAAGCGCTCCTCCACGCGAACGAAGCGACGATGAGGCAGTCGCAGGCCTCGGACTCGTGGGCGTACTACCAGGCGAAGGGGAACAAGGCGGTCACGCGCGCGTCGGCAGCAGAGATGCTCGCGGCGCTGCACGCCGACGAAGCGGCGGTCGAGCGCGCGAAGACCGACGCCGAGAAGTACAAGAAGGAGCAGGACGAGATTCAGCTCCAGGCGAAGGATCTCGAAGCCGAGCGGACCAAGCTCCTCGCCGAGTCGGCGGAGGATCTCCATCGGCACCAGAGCTTCGCCTACGCGGTGACCTCGCTCCAGGTGGCGATCGGTCTGTCGGCCGTCGCAGCGCTCATCGCTCGCCGCGCGATGTGGCTCTTCGCATTGATCGTGGGGATCGCAGGCACGGGGCTCTTCGCTGCCGCGTCGTTGCTCTGAGCCGCGAAAACCCGTGGGGATTTCCCGTTCGCGCGCCCGGCCGCCGTGCGAGCAGTCTCGGGTTTACGCGCTGCGTCCGCGCCGCTTGTGAGTGCGCCTGACACTCATTTGCGGGGAAATGCGCTCCCAACCCCTGCCGAGGGGTACACTTCATCCTATGAAGTGGATGGTTTTTCCGGCGTTGTTCGTCGTGGCCTCCTCCGTCCTCGGATGCGAGGAAGGACTTCAACTCGGTGCAACGTCGCAAGGGACGCTGGCCTACCAAGCGCATCCCAATGCGCCGAGCGCGATGGAGCTCGCGGCCAAGCCGTGCAAGTACGGCGACGTCGCGCGCTGCATCGAGCAGTGCCAGGCGGGTGATCCGAAGGCGTGCAACTCGATGGGCGTCCAGTTCGAGTACGGGCACAGCACCTCGCCCGACAGCACGATCGCTTCCGGTTTCTACGCGCGCGCCTGCGACGCGAACTACGCGCAGGGGTGCACGAACCTCGCGTGGCTCTACTCGCTCGGTCGCGGCGTGCCCCACGATACGCAGCAAGCCATGCTCCTCTTCACGCGCGCATTCGATGCCTCGCGCCTCGCGTGTCGTCGCGGCGACGGGCACGGCTGCCTGATGGCCGGCGAGTTCATGCTCCGCGGCGACATCACGCCGAAGGACGAAGATGGCGCCGTCGCCATGTTCAAGCTCGCGTGCGACCAGGGCGATCCCCAAGGCTGCGAGTACGTCGAGACGCTTCGCTAGGGCCCCGAGTCGGAAGTTCGCAGACGGCCTTCCGACGCTGCTTCGCGGCGCCTGCGGCTCAGGGCACCAGCGCGGCGGACTCGTGACTTGGCGCACTCGCGCGCCGCCTCATCTCGCGAGCGTGTCGCTCGAGTAGCGCCCTTGCGCCGCGGCGCACCGGAACCCGGCGCTGCTCGCGAAGTCGTACTCGGCCTCGATCGGCATGCGCGCCCCGCGCGCAGCGCAGTAGTCCTCTGCGAGCTTCCGATCGACACAGGCGACCGATGACCGGTGGCTGCGGTTGGTGTTGTCTCGTGCGCTACACATGGGACCGAGCGCGCGCTTGTCGCTCGTGCCGGCGTCGCCGCTGATCCCCGCTCGCTTGCAGTCACCTCGGTCGCTGCACGCCCTGTAGTCGGCGATGGTCACCTCCCGAAGGTCCACGCACGCGTCGCCAGGGATCGCGCCCATCCCGTCGGGGCACGGCCGGCTCCGTTCCGCGAAGACGACGTGCGTGCGCTCGACCGCGGGGAATGCGACGCGGAGCGGCTCGCGATCGGCGGTCGCGTGCGATGCAACGGCGCGCATCGTCGCGACGAGCAGCACGAACCCGCCGACGAGCCCCATGGACGCGCCGAGCGTTCGGCGCCGTTCGAAGCTCAGTCGCCGCACGCGCGCGAGCACCTTGGCCTCGATGTCGGGCTCGAGGAGCGACGCCAGCGAGCGCCGCAGTCGCTTCGACAGGGGAGGTGCCGCGCGGGTGATGTTCTCGGAGGACACGCTCTCTCGAGGTGTCTCGCGATCCGCAGGGGGGAGCTCCGACGGGGCGACCGACGCGACGAACGGCGACGTCGACGGCGTGGCCGGCGTGTGGATTTCCGGTGCAGCAGGGAGCGAGCAGCTCTCGCAGTCGGCGATCGCTCGAGCGCGCCTGTCCAGCGAGTCGTGCGCCATGCGCTCGACCCATTCGCCGACTTCCGAGAGGGTCGCGAGCTTGCCGCACCCTTCGAGCGCGATCGCCATCTCGCGCGCGGTCGCGTACCGATCGTCGGGATCGCGCGCGAGACCACGAAGGACGATGGCATCGACCGCCTTTGGTACGTGATCGTTGATCCTGCTCGGCGCCGGTACGTGCGTCCGGAACAGCTTGTCGACGAGGAGCGCGTGCGGATTGCTCCGGTAGAAGAGGCGCCGCCCGGCCAGGAGCTCCCAGAGAATCACGGCCGCCGCGTAGACGTCCGCCTGCCTCGTCACGCCGGCACCGGCGAGCTGCTCGGGGGCCATGTACGAGATCTTCCCCTTCACCTTCTCGCCGGTCGTGACCTCCGTGTGGAGCGCGGCATGCGCGACCCCGAAGTCGAGCACGCGCGCGGCACCGTCGGTCCCCACGAGCACGTTCTGGGGCGAGACGTCGCGGTGAACGATCGCGAGCGGCTTGCCCGCCTCCGAGCGCGCCTCGTGCGCAGCGTGGAGACCGTGCAGCACGTGGGAGACGATCGTGATGGCGATCGGCGGGGGAACCCACACACGTCGGTCGTGCGCGGCCTTCATGAGGCGCCAGAGCGACTCCCCCTGGACGTACTCCATGACCATGAAGAGCTCGTCTTCCGAGGCCACGATGTCGAGCGTCGGTACGACGTTCTGGTGGCGTATGCGCGAGACGAGCCTCGCTTCGTCGATGAACATCGCCCGAAACTCGGGGTTCTTCGCGAATTGAGGATGGAGACACTTGATCGCGACCGGGCGACTGAAGCCGACCGCGCCCGCCAGTCTCCCAAGATGGACCGTGGCCATGCCGCCGGCGGCTATCTCGCCGTAAATGGCGTAGCGGCCGATCGTGCGCGTGACGTGCTTTCGCGCAATTCGCGGGGCGCGGACGGGCATTGGAAGGTGCGAGTCTCCTCTCCCGCCTGGCGGAGGGCGTC
>Ga0302320_10007729_pt1 | contig 23598 bp, 17 predicted proteins | sample Bog_T0_3_FD_202130 | JGI IMG/M metagenome (GOLD analysis project Ga0302320, IMG submission 202130) | Peat permafrost microbial communities from Stordalen Mire near Abisko, Sweden - Bog_T0_3 | ecosystem: Environmental > Terrestrial > Soil > Wetlands > Peat | place: Sweden: Abisko, Stordalen Mire... | reverse complement strand
GCTGAGCCCGGCACATTGGGGTACGAGTGGTTTTCAAGCGCGGACGGCAAACGGTTCCGGCTGGTGGAGACCTACGCAGATGCGGCTGCCGTAGAAGCGCACTTCATGGGTCCGGTGGTGCAGGCAATGGTTCCGAAGCTCGCCGCGGTGTGCAGCGTGGACCGGTTCGAGATTTATGGTGATCCAGGACTGAAGGTAGCGGAGATGGCAGGCGGGTTTGGTGGGGTTGTCTACCAGTACCGGATGGGCATCAACCGCTGATGCCGGATAAAGCGGAAAAGAGCTGCGAGCCTCCCGAATCGGAGCATTTTGAACCGGGCTGCAACCCTCTCGCGTCTATTCAGCTCGCAGCGATTTCATCGGATCGATGGAAGCAGCCCTGCGCGCGGGAACGTAGCACGATAGGAACGCCACAGCGCCCAGGAACAAAGAAACGGCGCCGAAGGTGAGTGGGTCGCCCGGCTTGATTCCGTAGAGCAGTCCGGCCAGCACGCGCGTGGCCGCGAACGACAGCGCCAGCCCAAGCACGATACCGATCCCCGCCAGAAGCATTCCCTGCTTCAGGATCAGCCGCACCACGTCGAGCCGGTTCGCTCCCAGCGCCATGCGCACGCCAATCTCATTGGTGCGCTGGCTTACGGAGTAGGCCACCACGCCGGAGAGGCCGATGGTGGCAAGCAGCAGAGCCACCGATCCAAACATCGCCAGCAGCACTCCAGTGGTGTGCGCCGCGAACAGCGGAAGAGCCATATACTGGGAGATCGATTCCATTTCCATCGGCACGATGTTCGGATCGAGGCTCTGAATCACGCGGCGAATCTCGCCCAGGGCAGCTTCTTCGCTAGCCCTCGTGCGCACAACCAGAAACTCCTGCGGCTGCGAGTCGAGCGGCAGGTACATGAAGTCAAGCGGATCCTCGCCGAGACTACGGTATTTTCCGGTCTTGACCACGCCAATAATTTCCAACGTCTGTTTGTCTTCCTTGAGGTGCTGGCCGATAGGATTGCGGCCAGGCCAGAAGTGCATTGCCATGGCTTGATTGATGATGACTCCGGTCGATTCGGGATGAATGTCCTGCGTCGTAAACTCGCGGCCATTCAGGACCGGTATGCCCATGGTATTGAAGAAATCCGGCGCAACATTCGCAATCTGTATGGGAATGCTGTCCTGTCCCGGAGGCGGGGTGAATCCGTCGATATGCACCCCGTGAACCGACCGGCTGGTACCGAGCGGCAGGTTGTCGGAAAGACTGGCGGAACTGACTCCCGGCAACGCACGAACTCGCTCAAGGAGTTGCCGATAGAACTGGCGATCCTGCGCCTCCGTGTAGCCAAGGCTCCCAGGATCGAGTTGGGCAACGGCAATGTTGTGCGTACTGAATCCGGGATCGATGGAGCGGGCGTTGAAAAGGCTTCTCACGCAAAGGCTCGCGCTGATCAGCAGCACCAGGCATATCGTAATCTGCGCAACCACAATGCTGCCGCGTAGCCGTGAGCGCCGCGGGCCCGCAAGCTGTCTCTCGTCTTTCAACGCGGGAAGAAGATCACGGCGCGTGCTGCGCAACGCAGGCACCATGCCGAAGGCCAATCCGCTCAAAAGCGAGGCCGCAAAAGCGAAGGAGAAGACGCGCCAATCCAACGGAGCTTCAATGGAAACAGGTATGGTGGCAGGCTTCAGACTCAGGAGCGCCGGAATGGACCAGTATGCGAGCAACAGGCCACCGGCGCCGCCCATCATCGAGAGCATCAGGCTCTCAGTGAGCGCCTGGCGAATGATTCTGAACCTGCTCGCTCCCAGGGCAGATCGGACCGCGAGTTCGCGCCGCCGCGTCGTCGCCCGCGCCAGCACCAGGTTCGCCGCATTGGCGCATGCAATCAAGAGCACCAGCCCGACCGCGGCCATCAGCAAGCCGGTAAACGCAGCCACGTACCCGCGAAATGGGCTCGGCACCAGCTGGACCGGGAAGACGCTCGCATCCAGTGTGGCCGCATTCGGGTCTGAGGAATGTACTGTACGAATAAGGACAGTCAGGTCAGCCTGCGCCTCACTCTTCAAAACTCCCGGCTTGAGCCGTCCTACGCCAAAAAGCCAGAATGAGGTGTCACTTCCCATTCGGTCTGGATCGTGAATGAGAGTTGGCGTCATTGCGAGGGGAGCCCAGAAATCGTGCTTTGTACCGATGAGGATTCCAGTAAAGCTGGGGGGCGCTACGCCAACGACGGTGTAGCTGGAGCCGTTGAGAACCAGGGTGTGCCCAACAACCGAACCATCGCCGCCAAGTTCGTGCTGCCAAAACGAAAAACTGATCACCACGGCAGGCGCGCTCGTGCCGAGTTTATCTTCGTCCGGTTTGAAGAACCGTCCGAGCACTGGCTCAACTCCCAGCACGGAAAAGAAATTGCTGGAAACAAGTTGGCCAAAGACCATCTGCCCCTCGCCGTTGTGGCTCCAGCTCACAGGGCGGGGATCGCCGTCGAAGGCCGCAAAGCCGGCAAGGGTGCGGTTATGCTCGCGAAGAAGCGAATATCCCGGATAGCTTAGAGGCAAATATGCCTCGATTCCCGAGGCCTTCGCATTGCGCTGCATCATCTCTACAAGATGTCCGGCATCGGCAACCGCGGGCGGCCTCAGCAGCAGCGCATTCACGAACGTGAAGATGGTCGTGTTCGCGCCAAGGCCCAAGGTGAGCGAGAGGATCACCGTGATGGAAAAGCCTGGAGAATTCTTAAGCTGTCGCAGCGCATAGCATACGTCGGCCCAGATGGATTCCAGCGTTGGCCATTGCCAGACCGCGCGGCTGCGCTCCTCCAGAACCGTACGATTTCCAAATGCACGGCGGGCGGCCAGCTCGGCCTCCTTCCGGCTCATGCCTTCGCGCATCAACTGTTCGGTTCTCTCTTCAAGGTGTAGCCGCATCTCTTCGGCGAGATCGCTGTAAAGGATGCGGCGGCGGAAGATATTCGGAATCCAGCTCATGGGGAATGCCTCGCTAGTTGACGATCGATTTGCCGGGATTGAGGACGAGAGCGATGCCTTCGAACATGCGTTCGAAGCTGGAGATCTCATCTTCAAGATGGCGCATGCCGGCGGGGGTGATCTGGTAGGTTCTGACACGGCGGTTGGTGGACGAAATGCCCCACTCGGCCTTGACCAGTTTTGCTTTGAGCAGGCGTTGCAGCGCCGGATAAAGCGAGCCCTCTTCCACCTGGAGCAGGTTGTTGGAGCGATGCTGGATGTGCTGGACGAGGGCGTAGCCGTGAGCCGGCTGACGGCGAAGCGACTCGAGGATCATCATCTCGAGAGCACCGGGAAAGAGATCGCGTGGGCTGGAGTCTGTCATAGGCCTGTTTTCACAAGGCATAGGGTAAACAAGTATGCAGACTTATGTCAATCGGAAAAAGCCCGGCGGCGTGCCGGGCCCTGGGGTGGTTCAGAATTTCTGGGTCTGGGGTTACTGCTCTTCCAGGTCGATGGACTCGTATTCGTGGCGGGCTATCGCTTCGCGGATCTGGGCTGGGGTCTTGCCGAGCCTGGTCTGCTGGTAGGCGAAGAAGCCCTCCTTGGCACAGGTGGAGCACTCGGTGCCGTGCAGCCCTTCGAAGCAGCTGCGAAGGCTGGTGTGGCCGAGGGCGCGGTCGCAACGGCAGTTACAGGGGAGCTGATAGATGACGCTGGAGACCTTGGCCACCTGCTGGTAGACGTGGACCTGCCACGGATAGCGGAAGTTCTCGCCGCTGAGCTCGCTGCCGGAGAGGATGGGCGGCAGGGAGCTGACTTTGAGAGGCGCGGAGGGGTGGTAGGCCGGCACATCGTCGGCGGGGTTGGTCCACTGGGCGTAGCTGGCCGCGGTGAGGGCGAATACGGCTAGAGCGACGAGCCAGCGGCGGGCGAGGAGCTTTTTCATGGGAGATCTCCCGAAGATTATTTTAACTGGAATCCTGACTGGATGGGGCCAGGCTGCACTTCAACCGGCAGATGGAGCGCAGATCTGCGGATTTGCCGGGGCCGTTGAACGAAAACATGGACAAAAATGCGCGGAGGAAAGGCAACCCGGAAGGCGGGATGACGCGATCGACAGCAGGCGGCAGCCGCAGCAGTAGCGTTTTCTGCCGGCCCGTCTACGGTCGACCTGGAATTCTGTGGTCCTCCAGCCTGTGTGCAAGGAACGCACGAAGGATGGGTGCGCCCAGGGCCAATCCCTGTTTTCCGTTCCCTGTAAGAAACTCCCCCGAAATGCGACTACCTCATACAGAAGCATCTTCCGCACCTGCCGGCCCACGGGCCAGAAAGCGAACCTACCCTATGAAACGTATTCCGCACTTGTTCCCGTCCAATCTCCGCACAGCCGGAACTTTCGCGCCCCTGCTCCTCCTGGTCCTCATTGCCTTCGGCTCCACGTCCCTCTTCGCTCAGCCGAGCCCGTCCGTCGCCGGCGACTACGCCGGGAACCTCGGCCCCTTGCACGTAAAGCTCCACCTTAAGGTTGACGCCTCCACCGCCCTTACCGGCACCCTCGACAGCACCGATCAAGGCGCCATGGGGATCCCCTGCGCAGACTTTCACCTCGACGCACTGGCGCTCACTTTCTCCGTTCCCGCTGTTCACGGCACATGGAAGGGCGCCGTCACCGCCGATGGCCTCACAGGCACATGGGATCAGGGCACTCCCCAGCCCCTTAACTTTACGCGCGACACTTTCGTGGCCGCCGCCAAACCCTCACCCGTCGATGGCATCTGGCTGGGCTCGCTTACCGCCGGCTCCGCGGCGCTCCGCATCCAGCTCCAAGTAAAAAGCGATGCCGCCGGACACGAGTTCTGCGCCATGGACAGCCTCGATCAGCACGCCATGGGCCTGGAGTGCGCCAAAGCCGTCTTCGCCGCGCCCGGCTTCTCCTTTGAGGTCCCCGTTGTCCACGGAACCTGGTCCGGCAAGCTCTCCGCCGACGGCAACACCCTCATCGGCACATGGAACCAGGGCAAGGAGCTGCCCTTGACCCTCACCCGCAAGACCGTCGAGCTCACGGCCGCGCCCGTCCCGCCGGCCAAGTTCGATCCGGCGATGCCCCCGGTCTCCGCGGCCGATCTGCAATCGGTGCTCGACAAGGACCTGGCCGAGGCCCTCAAGACCGGCGAGCTCGCCCCATCCACCGGCGCCGGCGTCTCCATCGCAGTCGTTCAGCACGGCATCCAGCGCGTCTTTGCCTATGGGACCGCCAAACCCGATTCCATCTTCGAAATCGGCTCCATTACCAAGACTTTCACCGGCCTCATCCTCGCGCAAATGGTCGAACAAGGCAAAGTCAATTTCGACGACCCGGTTCGCACGCTGTTGCCGCCCGGAACCGTGGTCAAGCCTGCCGGCGACGAGATCACGCTTCTCGATCTCGCCACCCAGCACTCCGGCCTGCCGCGTATGCCCGACAACTTCAAGCCCGGCGACCCCGCCAACCCCTACGCCGAATACGCCGCCGCCGACCTCTACGCCTACATCGCCAGGCGAGGTGTTGGCCGCCCGGCGAAGACAGATTTCCTTTACTCGAATCTCGGCTTCGGCCTTCTCGGCCAGGCACTCGCTGTCCGGTCCGGGCTCTCCTGGCCCGAGCTCCTGAAGCAGCAAGTCACCGGCCCCCTCGGCCTGAGAGACACAACAGTCGCCCTCACGCCCGAGCAGCAGGCACGCTTCATCCCCGGCCACGATGCCGATCACCACCTCGCCCACGCTTGGGACCTGGTGGCCTTCGCCGGAGCCGGTGCCATCCGTTCCACCGCCTCCGACATGCTTGCTTACCTTGAGGCCAACCTCCATCCCGAGTCCGTGAAGCCGCTTGCCCAATCGCCCGCCGCCGCCACACTCACCGCCGCTCTGACCCGGCAGCACGAACTCCGCGCCGACGCTGCTCCCGGCATGCGCATCGCCCTCGCCTGGCTCTTCGATGCCGATTCCGGAAACTTCTGGCACAACGGAGGAACCGGGGGCTACAGTTCCTACGCCTTCTTCAACCCCAAGGGCGACTACGCCGCCGTTGTGCTGCTCAACACCACGCCTGGCCCCACCGGCAGCTTTGCCGACAGGCTGGGCCAGCACATCGGCCAGCGGCTCGCTGGCAAGCCCGCCCTCTCTCTGGGCAACTAGCGAATCTCCGCCATCCACTCCTCATAAAAAGGGCAGCCAGCCGGGCTCTACGTGCAGAACCGGCAGGTCTTGGCATGCGTGTTTTCCGCCCGATCCTTCAAGGAAAACATGATCGAATTTCTAGAAATTCCAAAACAAGCCGCGGATGACCGCGCTAAATTGATGAAAAATATGACATGGAAATAATTATTTGACAATTGAATCGATTTGGGGTTAAGATAGTGATGGTTACTATCAACCCAAAGGAGGTTCATCATGCGTCGTATTCTTGCAGCCACCCTTTTTCTTTCCCCCCTCTTCTTCTCCACGGCGGCCCTCGCGACCCCACCCGCCACCGATGCCGCTTCCGCAACTGTCACCCGCCGCCCCCTGAGCACCGGGGTCACGCCCCCCCACGTACTCTCCGCCACCGATGTTGAACTCACTTCCACCGCGGCAGATGCATTGGTCCCCAATTCTGCCGTCGTGCTCACCCTCAGCGTCGACCAGGACGGCCAGCCGCAGGATGTGCAGGTCGTCAAGTCGCCCAGCCCACTTCTCGATGAGCCGGTGACCGCCGCGGTCCGCCAGTTCCGCTTCCGCCCGGCCACGCTCGACAACAAGCCTGTCGCCACGGACATGACCCTGACCGTTATTGTCCAGCGCTAATACTACAGACCATTTGCTGCAAACATTCCTGTTTCATCCGGCCGCAACCGTCTCCATGTGGCTTCCACTCCATCCTGGCGATCGTTTTTCGCCGCCAGGATGGAGTCTTTTTTTGCCTGCCCCAACCGTGCCGGCCTCCGCCCCGCGATCATCGACCTGACACCCCGGCGACCTCTCGACTCGCTGCCCCCCAGGCATCTGTGAAAGCTCTCTTTCTTCTTCTCCCCAGAAGAAATTTATTGGTGTATGAACCACGATTTTTTACTTTTTCCTGTTGTGTATAATCTGGGACCTCTTAGCTTCGTAACAAATTCCCGCCGGTATTCACTTATAAGCAAGCAGCACCCCCTATACCGCTGGGACAGCTTCCTGACGGCTTTCTCTTCCCCGGGGTCCGGAAATTCCCTCTGCAAGCAACGGCTCCGGGGGGATGTCGGACCTGCGAACTCCCCTAAATCCCCGCAATGGGCCGCTAGCGGGCTTCCCAGGAGGCTAAGATGCACCTTCCCCCATCCGATCGCCCGGCCGTCCGGGTATCGCTGTTCCCAGCCAGAATGCCCTTCGCGCTCTGCTGTTTGCTTGCTTTCGCCGCCTTGTCCGGCAACGCAGTCCTTGCGCAAACCGGGACCCCGGTCGACTGCACCACCGGCCTTCCCACCGTCGCCACCCCCGGGCACCCTGCTTTCCCGCCCACCGTGCACAACGCCGGCAACCCGCCCAACCAGTATGTTTGCACCATCACCACCACGCTTCAGAAGGACGGCTCCGAGGACATTGAAATCCAGCAGCCGGTGGTGGATCAGCCCAACTTTACTTATAAGCCCATCGTCCTGCGGCCGGGCGACCAGATCGCCATTACAGCCGACGGATGCGCGCAGAGAGCGGGCTTCAAGGATACATGGGAGCGGTATGTGAATCCGGAGTCTCCAGGACCGCCGTTCTTGAGCTTCAATGCCGCACAGCAGATGTACTTCGGCACCCTCACCATTCCCTGGGCCACGCGTCCCGGCACCCCCGGCTTTTCGATTAGCGCCCTTCCGCTCTCCCGGTTGCTGACCAACGGCGCCAGCAACGTGATCAACATACCCCAGTTGCCGATTCTGGCAGACCAGTTCTCGCCGCCCACCCTCACGCTGGGGTACACGGACGACAGCTGGACCGATCAAGGCGGCAATGGCTATTGGGGACAGGATGGCGGCTCCAACGGCACCTGCGCGAGCAACACCAATAACTTCCGGGACGACCCGCTCACCACCCACAACTTCAACCAAAAGCCCAGCAACATCTACGGCGGCAACGCCTGGGTGAATCTCCACATCGTGCACAACGTGGCCATAACCGCGGGCCAGACGGTCCCGTTGGATTTTGACATTGTCTCCCAGTTTTTCGACCTGAACGGCTTCTCGCGCAACCCGGTCTGGGGCTGGCAACTGCTCACCCAGGACAATCCCGGCGCGGTCACTGGCCCGCTGCCGGCGGCGTCCCAGGCCCAGGTGCTGCAGAGCGACTTCGCCTGGCCGGTCTCGCTCTCCAGCGGCCCCATGCCCCAGACCTTCATGCCGTTCTCCTCGGAACTTCCGACCATCGACACCTACCATGGCGGCCTGGCGGGCCTGTGCAACTGGGAGGCCTGGCAGGTGGACGAGATTGAAACAGGCCACCTGAACTATCAACAAGCCACATTCGACGGAATCATCGATGGCGGCGCCGAGCACTCGCAGTGGGCCGTGGGCGACGACGATCTCTCGATCCTGGTGGACGCGGGTCCAGCCAGAATCGACTATGGAAGCCCTCTGCTCCCGAATTCGCCCATGACCACGGCGTCCAAGACGGCGCTGGAAGCCGAGTTCACCTATAAAACAACCCTGGGACTGAAGGATGCGGTTCTCTCTCCCTTCTGGACAACGCTGAACAACGCCATCCCCCCTCAGCCGTTCTCGGGTTCTGGCAACACCGCAAGCGTCATCGACGGCCATCGGGCCATCGTCATCGGCCTGCTCGGGCTCGACAACGTTCACGCTCCCAGCTACGCCGAGATTCACCCCGTCGATGTCCTGGCGATCCAGGAGAATCCCGCCTCAAACCAGCAGGCAGACGACAAGTGGGCCGTCATGGTGCGCAGGCAAGGCAACGAAGGCTCCTGCAGCGACCAGAAACATGACGCGGGCACCAATCGCTTCATCATCGAATTCATGCCGCCGCCGCAATTTGCCAATCCGGCCACCGGACTCCCCAACCAGGGTGTGACAGCGGCGCTGATAAACAGCAGGCTGACGGCAGAAACGATATCGGAGGGTCAGAATCTGTTCTTCCTCGCAACCCAAACCCTGACGCCGGGCGGAAACCAGGTTCAGTTCGTCTCGGCCAGCGGTACGCCGGGCAGCGAGAACGGAGCAATCCTCGTTGTTACCATCGCGGATCCCACCGCCGTCGAGGAGAGTCTTCAGGGACCCGGCATCAACCCCAACATGGTCATGGGCGAGGTGGAGCTGCTTTGGTCAGGACCGCAAAATCCGCACAGCGACTGCGTGGGCACGATTTGCAGCAGCGGATCCGCCGACACCGCCAAAAACGTTCCCGAGAGCGGCGGTGAAGAGCCGGAGACTACGATGAACAATCTATGGAGCGGATTGAACGCGGCCGAGCAGAATGACGCCGGCGACATCTTCCTCGAGTTGTATCCGCAACCGCATGCCATCGCCTTGCAAAAGATCATTCCGACCGTACTGCCCACCCGCCCAGTGGCCCCGGTTGCGCCGCCCAAGCATACGGTCATCCAGGACACCGAAGTCACGGATCGGGCATTGGCCGGCCTGCAGGCAGCCTGCGCGGCCACCCAAGGGTCTCTCGGAACGGCTGCCGCCTCCACGCCGTTGAATGGGTTCTGCGCAGGCAAGCCTCCCGTAACCTCGCTCACTCTCACCAGCGCACAGGGAGCGAGGCAGGCCATTCCGCAGTCCGACATCTACGGCTGGCTCACTGCGCCCATCTCCGCTCTCCCCATCGGCCATTCGGTCAGCGGAGTTCCCCTGCAATCCACGGCCATGGTCATCAAGCCCCAGGCCGGCGCAGCACAGGTCTTCAACTTCCCGGCCGCCGCCATCGATGCGTTCCGGGCTCAGCGCGCTCAGATGCGTGCTGTAGGCCGCGCCGTTTCCAGACCCAATCCTCCCATCTCTTCTCAGCCTCCGCCACCCGTTGCCGTCCCCGCGCAGCCGCAACAACTCTCGATTGGGCCAAACGAGATCCTCTTCGCCTCCGCCGACACCAAGGGGGTCAGCGAAATCACGAAAATCAGGACCATCAACGTGGCCCCCAAGGTCTCTTACATCGTCGCGAACTCCGCCACCCAGGGCAACTGGATCGGCATTTATGGATCGGATGGCTCGGTGGTCGCTGACAGCCACACCAGCCTTCCCGCCTATGTGCTCCCGGCAGTCAAAAACGCGGCCGATTCCATCTGGGACCGCGATCCCTCCCAGGACCCCAGGGCCCTCTACAACAACTCAGTCGCCAGCCGGATTGCTGCAACCTGGAGTTCGAGCACGTCGTTTCAGGTCTCTTTGCCGGTGACCGACGAACAGCATCACAAGCTATCCGTCTACTGCGTCGACTGGGACAGCTCGGCACGGAACCAGACCCTGCAACTGCTCGATGCGGACTCGGGCGCCGTGCTCGATTCGCAGACAATCTCTAACTTCCACAACGGCATCTGGCTGTCTTGGACCATCTCCGGCAACGTCACCCTCAATGTCGTCAACAACGCCGGGGCAAACGCCGTCGTCAGCGGCCTGTTCTTCGACCCCATTCCGCCCGACGGAACGCCGCCGGCGCTCGAACTGACCCTCCCCACCAACGGCGCCACGTACTTTGGCAGCTCGACCGCAGGAGCCACCATCACTCCCGCTTTCACAGCCAGTTCCGCGATCGGGTTTATCTCGACGGCGCTGACCATCGACGGCGCCAATGCGACCAATGGGGCGCCTATGACTGTGAGCGCGGGCACGCACACCTATAACCTGACAGCAGTCGACAAGTGGGGTGTGCAAGCAACAACTGCCGGCGCCTTCACCGTCGAACTGCACGTCAAGAGGTAAAGGTGCGGCTCCCCCGCCCTTTCCGCGCTGATCGAGGAAAGGGCGGGATACCTCGGACTACACCGGATAGCGCTCCAGTTGAATCGCCTGCCGCGCCACGGCCCGGCTCAGCGCCGCCGTATCCGTAGGCGTGAACCGCGCCAGGCGGCGCAGAATCGCCAGTTGCGTGCGCAGCATGTCGCCCTCTCCGCAGGCCGCCAGCACTCGCCGCGAGGCCTGTTCGGCCAACCCCATGGTTTCGTCCGCCAGTAGCGCCGTCATGTCTGCCGCAACCTTGGCCGAGGTCTTGCCCGCCCCGGCCAGCTTGCGCGCCCGCAGCAGCGAGGACTCCAGCGCGTAGACCTGGGCGATCATGTCCGCCAGGTCGGCCATCACCTCCTGCTGCTCCTCGAGGCCGGTCATGAACCGCTGGCTGGCAACTCCGGCGGAAAAGAGCGCAATCTTCTTCGCAGCGGCGAGCACCTCGTCCTCACGCGCCAGCAGCTCGCCCTCGTCGCTGCCGGAGTCGAAGCTGGGCGGCTGCATCACCTCGTCCATGACCTTCTTGATGGCGGGCAGCAGCGGCAGTTGTCCCTTCAGCGCCCGCTTCATCAGCCAGCCGGTAATGATGAGCCGGTTGATTTCGTTGGTGCCTTCGAAGATGCGGTTGATGCGCGCATCGCGGTAGAAGCGCTCCGCCGGATAATGCTCGACGTAGCCGTAGCCGCCCATGGTGGCGATCAGCTCGTCGGCCACCACGCTCAGCATCTCCGACCCGTAGACCTTGAGAATGGAGCACTCGACGGCGTATTCCTCGATGCGGCGCTGCGTCTCGCGCGGGGAGTGAGCCGCCTCTGCGCCCGCCTGGGCCAGGCTGGCGTCGATCATCCCCGCCGTCCGGTAGGCCATGCTTTCTGCTGCGTAGAGCCGCGTGGCGCTCAAGGAGATCTTGCGCTGGATAAGGCCGAACTCGGCGATGGGCTTGCCGAATGCGGTGCGCTCCTTGGCGTAGCGAACCATATGCGCCAGCGCGTGCCGGGCCCCGCCAATGCACGCCACACCCAGCTTGAAGCGGCCCACGTTGAGCACGTTGAAGGCGATGTGGTGGCCCTTGCCGGCCTCGCCCAGCAGGTTGGCCGCGGGAATATTGCAGTCGGAAAGCACCAGCGGGCAAGTGGAGGAGCCGTGGATCCCCAGCTTGTGTTCCTCGGCGCCCACGGTCAACCCCGGCGAGGTGCGTTCAACAAGGAACGCTGAGAACTTCTCGCCGTCGATCTTGGCGAATACCGTGAACAGGTCGGCGATGCCGCAGTTGGTGGTCCACATCTTCTCGCCATTGAGAATGTAGTGGGCTTCGTCCTCGCTCAGCGTAGCGCGGGTGCGCACATTCATGGCGTCAGAGCCGGAAGTCGCCTCAGAGAGCGAGTAGGCCGCAATCCACTCACCGCTCGCCAGCTTGGGCAGGTAGCGCTGCTTCTGGTCCTCCGTTCCGTACCAAACGAGCGGAAGCGTGCCGATGCCGGTTTGCGCTCCAAAGGCCGTGGAGAAGCTCGCCAGCACGGAGATGTGGTCGGAAATCAGCGTGGAGGAGACCTTGTCCATGCCCACGCCGCCGTATTCCTCAGGAATGTCCACGGAAGTAAAGCCCAGCTCGGCGGCCTTGACCAGCGCAGCCCGCAAAGCCCCCGGCGCCTTGGCCTCGATGGCCTCGGCGGCGGGGAGAATTTCGTCGCGTGCAAACTGGGCGGCGGTCGCGGCAATCTGGCGCTGCTCCTCGTTCAGCTCTTCCGGGGTAAAGACTTCGGCCGGGGTGCGCGTTTCCAGCAGAAAACTGCCGCCTGCGGCGGCCACGATGGGAGAAGCAGAAAGGACAGGCATGGCGATATCTCCAACTGCCAGAAACAGTACGACAGACGGGGGGGAATGGGCAAATTCGCAGCCAATTCCCCGAATTTGCGTGATATTCACCTGCGGCTCGGGAGGCAGATGGGCTTAACATGATGCAAACAGGAAATCATCTGCGTGCCTGCCTTTTGATGAGGTATGGACTGGCGCAAAAGCAAGAGATTCCAGCCATGACGGGAGGATCGAATGAATTGGAACGGGAGATTCCGTCGGCTGGCAATGGTCGTGACTGCTTTCGTTGGCGCTGCAACCTGCACTGCCCAGTTTCACCTACTAGCCGGCAAGCTGGATTCCAATGGCTTGCCCACGACGCCGGCGCGCATCTGTCCCGGAGCCAGCGGGACGGAGCACTGCTACTCGCCTCCCAGCGATAAATATGCATTCGGATTGGGACCCAGGGCGCGCACTGTCGGCAAACTCGACGGGCGTGACCTGATCCTCTTCGCAGCGACCTTTTCCGGCGGAGGCAGCGGCACGCTCACTCATCTCGCGCTGCTGGAACAGCAAAGCTGCGATTTCGTGAACCTGCTGCCGACCGTTGAGCTGACCAATCAGAGCGAATACAAGATGTGGAACCTGCCCGATGTCTCCAAATTGCCGGCCCTGGTTACCGCGGATTTTGTGTGGGATCTCAAGGGCGGAGAGACGCATTTCGCGCCCCACCGCTACAGGGTCAGCATGTACATCTTCGATGCCAAGGTCGGCCGCTACATGCAGCGGGTCGGCTACGTGACTGCCGGCAAATATCCAGGCCTCGACGAAAAGGATACGGTCAGGGTTCTGGATGCGGAAAGGCCCACCATTCTGGCCAGGCTGCATCCGGGGCCGGGCTAGCGCGGCTTCGTCCCCCATCGCATACAATAATCGTTATCCCGGTCGTGGAGGCTTGCCCTGTTCGCCGCGCTTGTGAACTGCCTGAACCCCGCCGCCAGCCTCGTGAGCGGGCTGTCTGCCCGGATGGCTGCGCGTATGGCTTTTGCCCCGCAGAATGGCGTGATGCACTACCTGAAGGCGATGCGGGAGACCGACAATACCTTCAAAGGCCTCTACCACTGGAACCTGTTTGACGCAGCGCTGCTGCTGCCCTACTTCGCGGTCATGATCGTGCTGGCCATCTACGGAGTTCACCGCTACACGATGTGCTACCTGTATTTCAAATACAGGAAGAACGCCGACCCCCAACCGAGGGGCCACTTCGACGAACTGCCGCGGGTGACGGTGCAGTTGCCCATCTTCAACGAACAGTTCGTCATCGATCGCCTGATCGAGGCGGTCTGCGCCATGGAGTATCCCAAGGACAAACTGGAGATCCAGGTGCTCGACGACTCCACCGACGAGACCCAGCAGGTGGCTGCCGACATCGTGGATCGCTATGCGGCGCTTGGGCACCCGATCGTCTACATCCACCGGACCAATCGCTACGGCTACAAGGCCGGCGCGCTGGACGCGGGCCTTAAAGTAGCCAAAGGCGAATTCGTTGCCATCTTCGACGCCGACTTTGTTCCGCCACCGGACTGGCTCATGAAGGTGGTGCCCCACTTTGCCGACGCCGAAATCGGCATGGTGCAGACGCGCTGGACTCACCTCAATCGCGACTACAGCATGCTCACGCAGATTGAGGCGATCCTGCTCGACGGCCATTTTGTCCTGGAGCACGGGGCGCGCTTCCGCTCCGGCGATTTCTTCAACTTCAATGGCACCGCCGGCATGTGGCGCATCCAGGCCATCGCCGATGGCGGCGGCTGGCAGCACGACACCCTCACCGAGGACACCGACCTGAGCTACCGCTCGCAGATTGCCGGCTGGAAGTTCAAATACCTGCCCCACATCGAATGTCCCGCCGAGCTGCCCATCGAGATGACCGCCTTCAAGACCCAGCAGGCGCGCTGGGCCAAGGGGCTGATCCAGACTAGCATCAAGGTGCTGCCGCAAATCTTCCGCTCCGATGCGCCTCGCCGCATCAAGGTCGAGGCCGTCTACCATCTCACCGCCAACCTGAGCTATCCATTGATGATTGTCATGTCGGCGCTGCTGATTCCGGCCATGATTTGCCGCTTCTACCAGGGCTGGTTTCAGATGCTGCTCATCGACTTTCCCCTTTTCACTGCCTCCAGCTTTTCCATCGCGGTGTTTTATGTCATGAGCGAGCGCGAGCTCTTCCCCAAGTCCTGGATGAAGACCTTTCTCTATCTGCCGTTCCTTATGGCTCTCGGCATCGGCCTCACCGTGACCAACACCAAGGCGGTGATGGAGGCGCTGTTCGGCATGAAAAGCGCCTTTGTGCGCACCCCCAAGTACCGAGTGGCCAAGAAGGGTGAGAAGTCGCAAGCCGCCAAGTATCGCAAGCGCCTGGTGCTGGCGCCGTGGATCGAGCTCTTCCTCGGCTGCTACTTCATGGCCGCCATCCTCTACACCTTCTCGAATCACAACTACTTTACCGCGCCGTTTCTGATTCTGTTCGTCATCGGCTACTGGTACACCGGCCTGATGAGCCTGCTGCAAGGGCGCTTCGAGCGCTGGCGCAACCCCGATGCCAACACCGACGACGAATCCAGCCCCAAGCCGTTTCCGGTGGGGGTATGAGTCCCTGTCGTGTACGAACAGATCAGATATTTGGAGCAAGCGATATGCCCAAAAGACGAGCAAATCCGCGGGATGATACGATGCGTCCAGAGTACGAAATGAGCGGCGGCGTTCGGGGCAAGTTTGCAAGCCGTCCTAGAGTTGATCAGCAAGCCGACAACGAAATCTTCTCTAAGGTCGGCTTTGACCCGTCACTCCGAGGGGCGTTCAACAGAATTTGCGCCTTCATCGAAAACAGCTGTGATGCGAGGATTTACAAGCCACCGCATATGAAGCAGATGCGCGCTGCCCACCTTGCGCCCGGCGATGGCGGCAGGAAAATAGCGAAACAAGTTTTCCTTATGGTCAAACCTCGAAGACATGAAATGGTGCTTTTACGCGGGCGATTTCGCAAGAAGAAACCTAGAAATGAGTGGCTAATAGAAGTTGATGCGGATTTCTCCGGTTGGGCTGGGCTCGAGGCAGCTCTCAAAGAATGGTCCCATGACCGGAACATACCCAAAAAGCCGAAGACGGCTATCGAATGGGGAGACGGCCATGCGCTCCCTGGCGGCCTACCAGAAACGAACAGGCACAGGTTCTAATCGCGATCCTTCGAGTCGATTTTCAGGTATTCAGGAGGAATCCCGACTAAACTATCCCTGAGGCCACCATGCTGACCGCTGAAAAAGTCGAAGAATTTCGCCAGAGCTGGCGTCCGACGCAGGAGAAGGTCGATCTTGCCGTGAATGCGGCCATCAAGGTCGCCGACCCCTCGCGCGTCTTCGTCTTCGGTTCATGGGCGCGCGGGGAGGCTACACCTTCCAGTGATTTGGATTTGGCTGTGCTCGTCCCGAAAGAACGAATGAGCGAGATTCCTGAGTTGCGCCGCGAGATCAGCCGGCAGCTCGATGGGATTAGAATGAGCATCGATCTCATTCTGGTGACCGAGGAGTATTTTTCCAAGTTCCTGTCGTCGATCAACAGCATTTATTACAAGATTGCCAATCAAGGGAAGCTGGTTTATGAGCAGCGGCATTGACCCGTGGGCGGAAAAGATGCTGCTCAAGGCAGCCGAGGACGAAGCCTCGATTCAGCTCGATGAGCTTCCCGACGGCCCCTTCGGCTTTCACGCCCAACAAGCCGTCGAGAAGCTGATCAAAGCTCTTCTTTCCCAATTGAGCATTGCGTTCGACTACACGCACAATATCGCCAAACTGGCGCAGCAACTGGACGATGCAGGTGAGAAACTTCCTGCCGTCCCCGTTCCCTTAACAGAGTTGAACAAGTTCGCTGTTGTGTATCGCTACGACAGCATTCCAAACCTTGAAATTCCTGACCGCCCTGCCGCTATTGAAACGGTCCGCCTAATCCGCGAGCACGTAGTCGCCCGCATCGCCGCCCTCTCCCAAACCCCCTAGCCCCCTCCGCTACAATAGACATACGCGCCAGCCGCGCCGGAGACCCAAGACCCCCGGCCTGGCTGACGCGTCAAACCATCATGCTGACCAAAAACCTGCCGGAAGCCCTTACCTTCGATGACGTGTTGCTGGTGCCCGCCCTCAGCGACGTGGTGCCCGCCACGGTCAGCACGCAGACTCAGCTCACGCGCGACATCACGCTGAACACGCCACTATTGTCCTCGGCCATGGACACGGTCACCGAGTCGCGCATGGCCATCGCCATGGCGCAGCAGGGCGGCATCGGCATTGTGCACCGCAACCTGACCATCGCCGACCAGGCAGGCGAGATCGACAAGGTGAAGCGGTCGGAGAGCGGCATGATCGTGGACCCGGTGACCATCGGCCCCGACCAGATGATCGGCGACGCGCTCGAAGTGATGCGCCGTTACAAGATCTCAGGCGTGCCGGTCACGCAGGGAAAAAAGCTGGTCGGCATTCTTACCAACCGCGACCTGCGCTTTGAAACCCGCACCGACATACCCATCGGCGACGTGATGACCAGAAAGAACCTGATCACGGTCCCGGTGGGCACCACTCTCGAAGAGGCTGAGCTGATTCTGCACGAACATCGCGTGGAAAAGCTGCTGGTGGTCGACGATCAATACAATCTCAAGGGCCTGATCACGGTCAAGGACATCCAGAAGAAGCTGAAGTATCCGGCCGCCAGCAAGGACGATCAAGGGCGCTTGAGAGTGGGCGGAGCCATCGGCGCGACCGGCGACTTTCTTGAGCGCGCCGCGGAACTGGTGCGCGCCCGCGCCGACGTGCTGGCCATCGACTCGGCGCACGGGCACAGTTCGCGCGTGCTTGAAGCAGTACGGGAAGTGAAGAAGCAATTCCCGCAGATCGGTCTGCTGGCCGGTAACATCGCCACCTACGAGGGGGCGCTGGCGCTGATCGAGGCCGGCGCGGACGCCATCAAAGTCGGAATCGGTCCTGGCTCCATTTGCACCACACGCATGGTCACCGGCGCGGGCATGCCGCAGATCACGGCCATCGCCGAAGCCTACCGTGCCGCCCGCGAGCACGGCATCCCCGTCATCGCCGATGGCGGCATCAAGTACTCCGGCGAGATTACCAAGGCCATCGCCGCGGGGGCCAGCTCGGTGATGATCGGGTCGCTCTTTGCCGGCGTCGACGAGAGCCCCGGCGAGACCATTCTTTACCAGGGGCGCAGCTTCAAGAGCTATCGCGGCATGGGTTCGCTGACCGCCATGAGCCAGGGGTCTGGCGAGCGCTACTTCCAGAGCACCGAAGACATGGCCAGTGCGGAAGTAGGCACGGCAGGCGTCGTCCAGCGCGAGCGTGCCAGCCAGAACCGCCTGGCCAAATTTGTTCCCGAGGGCATCGAGGGCCGCGTTCCCTACCGCGGGCCGCTGGAGTCCATGGTCTACCAGCTGGTGGGCGGCCTCCGCTCCGGCATGGGGTACCTGGGCTGCGGCACCATCGCCGAACTGCAGGAGAACTCCCACTTCGTGCGCATCTCCGGCGCAGGCCTGCGCGAGAGTCACGTCCACGACGTGATCATCACCCGGGAGGCGCCCAACTACCATGTGGAATAGTTCCCGGCGCGGCTTCTGGTATTGGATCTATGTCTGGCTGCCGGTGGTGGTTGGAATTGCCATCATCGTCTTCGAATCCACTGAGTTGTTTGGCTCCGATCGCACCACCGAGCCCCTGCGGCGCATTTTCGAGGCTTTCTTCGGACACGTCTCGAACGCCCGTTGGGAGGTCATCCATCACTACATTCGCAAATCGGGCCACTTTCTCGGCTATGGATTCATCGGCCTCGCATGGCTGCGCGCCTGGTGGCTTACCCTGCTTCGCTCTCACTTCCTGCCCGATGCACTGCTCGCTCTGCTGGGCACCGCACTGGTAGCCAGCTGGGACGAGTGGCACCAGAGCTTCATCCCCAATCGCACCGGCTCACCCTGGGACGTTCTCCTCGACTGCACTGGCGCCATCGCCATGCAACTGATCGTCTACATCTTCATGCGCACCCTCAAACCCAAGCGGCTTGCCAGAGCAGCCTGATTGCAGCCTGACAATTGGGCCCGGCGCGTTTGCCCGCTTGACACACCGGTCGCTACAATCGGAGCCGAATCGAAATGGCTCCACCCGGCCCGACAGGCTGTCGAGATTCGATCCACCATCACTCAAGGCCCGCGCAACGCAAAGAAGTCTCCCATGAACATTCTCATCACCGGCGGCACTGGCTTTATCGGCAAGCGTATCGCCAGTCATCTGCTTCGAGCGGGCTCCATCCAACTTGACGGAGAAGAGCCGCGAACCGTCGAGAAGATTACGCTCTTCGACGCCTTTCCCGGAGAGAGTGTTCCTCGCGATGCACGCGTCGAGTTGGTCACCGGGGATTTGAATGACGCTGCCGCGGTGGCGCGGGTAACCGCCAGCGCCGATTTGGTCTGGCATCTGGCCGCGGTGGTGAGCGCCGCGGCAGAGGCGGACTTTGACCTGGGAATGCGCACCAACATCGGCGGCACGATGGTTCTGCTGGAGGCGCTGCGTGCCCGGCACTCCCGGCCGCGGCTCGTCTTTTCCAGCAGCTTCGCCGTCTTCGGCGGCGAACTCCCTCCAGTAGTCACCGACCAGACCGCTCTCACGCCCAAGTCCTCTTACGGCATGGAGAAAGCCGTGGGCGAACTGCTGGTGGCCGACTACAGCCGCAAGGGATTCATCGACGGCCGCTCGGTCCGCCTACCCACCATCACCGTGCGCCCCGGCAAGCCGAACAAGGCGGCTTCCTCCTTCTTCAGTTCCATCGTGCGCGAGCCGCTGGCTGGCCAGAACGCCGTATGCCCGGTTCGCAAAGAGACCCAGGTCTACGTGGCTTCGCCGCGCATGGCCCTGGCGTGGCTGATGCGGGCGATGAAGTTGAGCGACCAGGCCCTCGGCGCGGAGCGGACCATCCCTCTGCCTGGAATTACGGTAAGCGTTGGCGAGATTGTCGCCGCCCTGGAGCGCGCCGCAGGTCCGGAAGCAGCCGCCAGAATCCGCTGGGAGCCGGACGCCGGAATTCAGCGCATCGTCGATAGCTGGCCAGTGAGGGTCCACGCCGCACGCGCCGCGGCTTTGGGCTTCCCCGTGGATACCGACTTCGACTCTATCGTTCGCGCGCATATCGAAGACGAGCTGACGCGGCCATGAGCAAACCTCAAGTGGGATTTATCGGGACAGGAATCATGGGCGCGCCCATGGCGCATCACCTCCTCCGCGCCGGGTACCCGCTGCGCGTGTGGAACCGCACTGCGGAGAAGCTGGCCTCGCTGGCTGCGGCCGGCGCCGTGGCCTGCGCCAGCGCGGCCGAGGCTGCCGAGGGCGCGGCGACACTGATCTGCATGCTCAGCGACGGCGCCACCTGCGACGCAATCCTCTTCGGCCACGACGGCGCGGCGGCAGCCATGACGCCCGGCTCGACCCTGGTCGTGATGAGTTCCATCGCCGTGGAGACTGCCGTCGAGCAGGCGCGTCGCGCGGCTGAATTGCGCGTCCATTACGTCGATGCGCCCGTCTCCGGAGGAGAGGCCGGCGCGCGCAATGCGACCTTGGCCATCATGGCAGGCGGCAGCGAAGAGGACTTCGCCGCCGTGGCTCCCCTGCTCGCCGTGCTCGGCCGCCCTGTGCGCGTGGGGCAGGCCGGCTGCGGCGAACTGGCGAAGCTGGTGAATCAGATCATCGTGGCCGGCACCATCGCGACCGTCGCCGAAGCGCTTCTGCTTGCTGAACGCGGCGGCGCATCGCCCGCCAAAGTGCGCGAGGCCCTGGCCGGCGGCTTCGCCGACTCGCCCATCCTGCAGCAACACGGCCTGCGCATGATCGAAGACCGCTTCGCTCCCGGCGGTCCGGCCAAGTGGCAGTTGAAAGACACACGCAACGCCCTCGCCGCTGCCCAGGCGGCCGGCCTGTCACTGCCCGTGGCAAGCCTGGTCGATTCGCTCTTCGCCAACATGGTGAGCCACGGCGACGGCGAGCTCGATCACAGCGGCCTGATCCGCGAGTTGCGCCGGCGCAACGGAATCCCCGTCGCATAGGTTCTTGAAAATGCACACTACGGCCTTTTGGCGCGGACGGAGTAGATCGCTCCATCCAGATCGTCGGTGAGCAGGAAGGCGTCCGGGCCGATGCGCAGGATGCCGCAGGGACGCCCTTTCACTTTGCCATGGTCGAGGAAGCCTGTGATGAAGTCCCTTGGCCTTCGGTCCACGGCATCGAAGCGGACGACGCGATAGCCTGTGCCGATTTCGAGATGGCTTGCGCCATGGAGCGCAACGAGGAATGCACCGGCGAGGGCCGGGTTCGATGCGTCGAAGTACTCAAGGCCAAGGGGCGAGCTGTGCGCTGCGAATGTGGTGTAAACCGCGGGAATTTTTGCGCAGTCGAACTGCCGCGGAGGGGGGCCGGCCGGCGGTGCGGGAACAATACGATCAGAGGGTTTGGGTTCGGAGATCAAGCGATCGGCGTGGGGCTGCCCGTGGTCGAAGTAGCAGGTCGGCCACCCGTAGTTTGAGCCGGGCGGAACCGGGTGCGCATTGCTGTCCAATTCGAAGAAGGTGTCTTCGGGGTCGCCGTCGCCCAGGTGGTCGGCTCCCATGTTGGTGGCAAACAGCGCGCCGCCATCGATGGATGGAATGTACTCCATTGCAACGGCATTGCGCAGTCCGCGCGCGAGAATCTCCTGATGCGAGCCGTCGGGATCCATCACCGTCAGCGTGGCGCGGATCTCCTCTTTCTCATTGCATGCGTTGCAGGAACTGCCGACCGTGACATAGAGGCGCGTCTTGCCGTGCAGAGTGGCGAAGGCGACCGTGCGCGTGAGATGCCAGCCGCCATACTTGTAGCTGAGGCCGTAATCGGGATACTGGGCCAGAACCTCTGGCGGGGTGGAGGGCGCGTTGTCGCCCGCGTTGTACTTGTAGCGAAGCAGCCTGTCGGTCAGCGGAAGATAGAGCCACGACTGGCCCGGCTTTCCGTCGTGCGCAGGCTCGGTATAAAAGGTCAGATTGTTCGGGTTGCGGAGATGCTCGAGATACGGCGTGACCTTGGCGAACTTTCCGGTCTTCCCGTTCCAGCCATCGAGAATGTAGATCTTGCCGAGCGTGTTGTCGCCGAGGTCGTGCATGTCGGTGACGAAGATGCGATTGTCGGGCGATTTCGCCATGAAACGAACGCGTTTGAGCCCCTGCGCGGCGACGTTGATTGTATAGTTCGCCGGGAGATTCAGGGCAAGCGTCTTGCCGTTGGCAAGTTGAATGGGATGGGGTGTCAGTTGCTGTGCGGAGATGCCAACCGCAGGGATCAGAACGGCGAACAGGGCGGGGCCGAGCGGGAACCGTTTTACGAACGACATCATGCGATATTTGACGATGGATGGGATCAAAAAGGCCACGAGGGGCTGAAGTTCACTTCAGACGCGCCAATCGATGCAGAATGGGCCAGCCATTTCTCTGAAAAAACACGGGCGCCCACCGCGGCGGACGCCCGTGTTGACCTTCTGAAAGAACAGAGAATCGGGAGCAAAAGACCCGCGGCTAAGCGGCCTGCTCGCCCGGCTCTTCCTTCTTGGTCTCTTCCAACTGCTTTTCGAGCTCGGCGCGCTTCTTGGCTTTCAGATCGTCGCGCTTCTGGCGCTTGGCATCGAGCTGCTTCTCGGCGCCCAGCAGTTCGATGAAGGCCTTCTCGGCTCCGTCGCCCTTTTGAAAGCCAGTCCGCACGATGCGCAGGTAGCCACCCTGGCGGTCGCCGTAGCGAGGAGCCACGGTGTCAAACAGCCTGTCCACGGCCTTGTCGGTCATGAGAAAGCTGAGCGCCTGACGGCGCGAGTGCAGATCGCCCTTCTTGCCCAGGGTGATCATCTTTTCCACGTGCGGACGCACGGCCTTGGCCTTGGCCACGGTGGTCTCCACGCGATCTTCCACGATGACGGACGTGACCAGGTTGCGCAACAGGGCGCGGCGATGGCTGGTGTTGCGTCCGAGCTTGAATCCTGCATTGCGATGGCGCATGATGCAACTCTCTTTCGAAATGAGTGGTCAGCGTTGAGTGGTTAGTGATTAGTTCTTCAGTGCGAGGCGCGCGCCTCTGACTGACCACTGATCACTAACCACTATTCACTGTCTTTAGAAATTCTCGGTCTCGGTGGGCAATTGCAGATCCACCGAATCCAATGGCTCGTCCTCGTCGTCGTAGCGGCCATAGCTGGCGGCCAGCGCGGCGGCGGGAGGAATGCTCGTGGGTCCGGGAACCGGGTTGCCGTTTTCGTCGATCTTCATGCCCAGCGACAGACCCATCTGCGCAAGAATTTCCTTGATCTCGTTCAGGCTCTTGCGGCCGAAGTTCTTGGTCTTGAGCATCTCCGCTTCGGTCTTCTGCACCAGCTCGCCGATGGACTGAATGTTGGCGTTCTTCAAGCAGTTGTAGCTGCGGACGGAAAGCTCGAGCTCTTCAACGCTGCGGTTGAGGTTGTCGTTGCGCAGCAGGCCGCGGCTTTCTTCGCCGCGCGCTTCGGCTTCGATTTCCTCCTCGAAGTTGATGAAGATGTTCATGTGGTCCTTGAGCAGCTTGGCGGCCAGGCCGACCGCGTCGGCGGGCAGCACGGCCCCGTTGGTCCACACTTCCAGAGTCAGCTTGTCGTAGTCGGTGATCTGGCCGAGACGAGCCGCTTCGACGACATAGTTCACGCGACGCACCGGCGAATGAACCGAGTCCACGGGAATGAAGCCCAGGCCCAGATCGGCGTCGAAATTCTTGTCCGCGGAGACATAGCCGCGCCCGCGCTTGAGGCGCATCTCCATGTC
>Ga0302320_10007728_pt1 | contig 23599 bp, 27 predicted proteins | sample Bog_T0_3_FD_202130 | JGI IMG/M metagenome (GOLD analysis project Ga0302320, IMG submission 202130) | Peat permafrost microbial communities from Stordalen Mire near Abisko, Sweden - Bog_T0_3 | ecosystem: Environmental > Terrestrial > Soil > Wetlands > Peat | place: Sweden: Abisko, Stordalen Mire... | reverse complement strand
GCGACATCCACATCGAATCGCGCGACCAGGAAGTGGTCATCAAATACCGCATCGACGGCGTCCTCCATTACGCCATGCCCCCCATCGCGAAGGACTGGCATTCCACCATCATTTCGCGCATCAAAGTCATGAGCGAGCTCGATATCGCCGAGCGCCGCGTCCCCCAGGACGGCCGTTTCCGCGTCCGCTACAAATCCCGCCTCATCGATTTCCGCGTCTCCATCATGCCCACCATTCACGGTGAAGACGCCGTGCTCCGCGTGCTCGACAAAGAATCGATGAGCGAGAAATTCGCCAAGCTCTCGCTCGACGTGGTAGGCTTCGGCGCCGCCGATCTGGTCAAATTCCGCCGCTACATCGCCGAGCCCTACGGCATGGTCCTCGTCACCGGCCCCACCGGCTCCGGCAAAACCACCACCCTCTACGCCGCCCTCAGCGAGATCAAGAACGACGAAGACAAGATCATCACCATCGAAGATCCCGTCGAATACCAGCTCAAAGGCATCACCCAGATTCCGGTCAATGAGAAGAAGGGACTCACCTTCGCCCGCGGCCTCCGCTCCATCCTCCGCCACGATCCGGATAAGATCATGGTCGGCGAAATCCGCGATCAGGAAACTGCCCAGATCGCCATCAACTCCGCCCTTACCGGCCACCTCGTCTTCACCACCGTCCACGCCAATAACGTCGTCGACGTGCTCGGCCGCTTCCTCAACATGGGCGTCGAGGCCTATAACTTCGTCTCCGCTCTCAACTGCATCCTCGCCCAGCGCCTTGTCCGCATCAACTGCGAGCACTGCAAAAAGCCGGTAAAATATCCCGATTCGCTCCTCATCGAAAGCGGCTTCAATCCCGATGAATGGCGCGATGTCGAATTCATGGAAGGCGCCGGCTGTTTCGAATGCGGCGGCACCGGCTTCCGTGGACGCACCGCCATCCACGAACTGCTCGACCTCAACGACAAAATCCGCGAGCTGATTCTCGACCGCCGGCCCGCTTCCGAAATCAAACGCCTCGCCCGCGAACAGGGCATGACCTTCTTGCGCGAATCCGCCGTCGAGAAAGCCCGCACCGGCGTTACCACGCTGCGCGAAATCAATAAGGTGACCTTCATCGAATGAGCGCCCTTAGCTCACTCAAGGCGCTCTTCAAAGACCCGCCGCCGGAGTTTGCCTTCGAGATCGCGTCCGATGGCATTGTCATGTCGCGCACGCGCCCGCCCGCCACGGTGCAGCACGTCGCGCTGCCGGAGGGCGTCATCGTTCCCTCACCGGTCAAAGACAACGTGCTCGATCCCGCAGCCTTTGCCCATGCCGTAGCCAAACTGGTTCCCCCAGGCACGCGCCGCGCACAGCGCACTGCCGCTCTGATTCTGCCCGACAACGCCATGCGGCTCGCCGTGCTGGATTTCGAATCCTTGCCCACCAAAGAAGAAGAGCGCCTCGCCCTCATCAAATTCCGCATGCGTAAAACGCTGCCTTTCGATATCGACGAAGCCGCCCTCTCGTATCACATTCAGGCAGGTAACAAAGTAATCGCCGCCGTCTCCCCCATCGAGATCGTGGCTCGCTACGAAGCGCCTTTCCGCGCCGCCGGAATTCATCCCGGCTTCGTTACCTCTTCGTCTCTGGCACTTCTCGAATTATTGCCGGTTAAAGGCTCGGTCCTCGTAGCGCATCGCGGCCCCGGAGCCTTGACCGTGCTCGCCCTCGCGCAGGGCGTTCTCACTCTGGCGCGCTCGCTCGAACTCACCCATAACGGCGATATCCTGTCCGAAGTCTCGGCGGATCTCTACCCCACCCTCGTCTACATCGAAGACCAAACCGGCGCCCGCCCGGAAAAGCTGATCATCGCGGGATTCGGCGACGACTCGAATTCATCCGCCACCAGGCTCGCCGTCGAGCTGGATATTCCGACCGAGGCAATCGATAACCCGCATCCGGGCCTTGAGGGCTATCTCAGCGCCCTCGCGCCAGCCAGAAAGGCGGCCGCATGAGAGTGCCCATCAATCTCGCGCGTGAACCTTTCCGCCGCGATCGCCCGGTCCTGATCGCCTCCGCCGCCGGCTGCATCATTCTGACCGTCACGCTGATTTTTCTCTCTTCCGCAGCCCTGTCGGAGCGCGCTCAATCGCAGAAGACGCGCCTCACGCTCAACGCCGTCAACCGGCAATTGACCCGCATGCAGGCTGAACAAGCGAAGCTCGAGAACGCCATGCGCCAGCCCGCCAACGCCGTGGTGCTCGACCGCAGCCTTCTCTTCAACGACATCATTCGCCGCAAATCCATCAGCTGGACGAGGATCTTTTCCGATCTCGAAACCGTCCTGCCCCACGACGTCCGCATCTCGGCGATCCACCCCCAAGTCAACTCCAAAGACGATCTCTCCCTGGATATGACGGTAGAAGCGACCGCCCCGGAACCGGTCATAGGCTTCGTCGCCAGACTGGAAGGCTCGGACGTCTTCGGCTCCACCCAGGTAAGCACCATAACCCTGCCCACCCAAAACGACCCCTTCTACCGCTACCGCCTCTCCGTAACCTACACCCAAAACCTGATGAAGCCACTAAGCCCGGTGGGGCAGATTTCCGATCTGCCCGCTAATCCGCCGCCACCTCCCCAGGCAGCCGCAAGGCCCGTAGCTCCAACCCCAGCCCAGGCGCCAGTAGCCCAAACCGCAGTCCCAACTCGCTTAGCGCCGGCGCCGGTTCCAGTAGCCCCGGCCCCGGTAGCCGCAGCCGTTCAACCCCAGGTGCCCCAGGCGCAGCCGGTAAACAACCCCAACCCGGCCCCGCCACCACCGCCCCCATCGGGGCCCATAAGAGGACCAAGATCCATAAGACATTTGCCCCCCCCGGCCACCACCCAGCCAGGAGTCACCAATGCCCCTTAAGCTGCCCCGCAAACTCAACCTGCCCAGCCCCGGATCCCTGACCGATCCCAGGTTCCTCGTGCGCGTGCTCCTGGCCATACTCTTCGTGGCCAACCTGGTAGCCGCCGCCATGGCCTATCACGTTTTCGACGCCTCACCCGAAGCCCTGAACCAGCAACTGGCCGCCGCCATAGCCCAGCGCCAGGCATGGCAGCTCCAACTGAATCGCACCCGTACCCTCGCGGGCAGCGTCGATCGCGGCAAACAGGAAGGGGAAAAATTCCTCTCCACCTACATGACCAGCCGCCGCCACACCTACTCGACCATCATCGGCGAGCTCACCGAAACCGCTAAAACGGCCGGCATGAAAGCGGGCGCCACCCTCTCTCTCGAACCCATCCAGGGCAGCGACGATCTCGACATGATGTCGGTCACCCTCACCCTCGAAGGTAACTACGCGCAGCTGATGAAATTCGTCAACCTGCTCGATCGCTCTCCGCGCTTCCTGATCATCGAGACTCTCACCGTAACGCCGCGCGCCAAGAGCGACATCTTATCCGTCGGCGTAAAACTCGACACCTTCGTCAAAGAAGATTCGGACGGTCTCACATGAAACTGGGCGCCGAACCGAAAAAAATCGCCATCCTGGGCGGCCTGCTGGCCGTCGCCCTCGTGGTCTTATATTTCAACTACTTTTCTTCCGACGATTCGACGCCGGCGCCTCGGCCAGCCGTCGTTTCCGCACCGATCGTCTCCGCGCCCGCACCTATGATCCGCGCCAAAGCGCCCCAGGTCGAGCGCCACCGCTCAGCCAATAACGACAGCCTGGTCAAGGATTGGAAACCGCGTCTCGGCTTCCAGAATCCCGAAGACCGGCCCGACCCGGCCACCGTCGATCCTACGCTGCGTCTCGATTTATTGGCGAAAGTGCAAAGCGTAGAAGCCGGACCGGCCGGCCGCAACCTGTTCGATTTCGGCCAGGCGCCACCGCCGCCGCCCGTCGCGCAAGCCGCCCTGCCGAAGGTGCCGAAGATTCTCGTGAATCAACCGGTCGCTGTCGTGCAGCCACCACCGCCGCCCGGTCCGCCGCCTCCTCCCAAGGCGCCCGCCATGACCTTCAAATACTACGGCTACAAGATCTCGGCGCTCGACGGACATAAGGCCGCCTTCCTGCTCGATGGCGAAGATATCCTGATCGCCGGGGAAAACGATACGTTCAAACGCCGCTACCGCGTAGTCAAGATCGGCGTCAGCTCCATCACCATCGAAGACACGCAATTCAAGAGCATGCAAACGCTCCCCTTACAGGAGATGGCGTCATGAGGCGTCGGGCCTCAAAAGGCCGTAAAGAATCCGGCTACGCGCTCCTGTTCGTCTTAGCCATGGCGTCCATCGTCGCCATCACGCTCTACATGCAGTTGCCCCGAGTCGCCTTTGAAGCCCAGCGCGACCGCGAACAATTACTGATCGATCGCGGCGAGCAATACAGCCGCGCCATCAAACTCTACGTGCGCAAGTTCAACCGCTTTCCCGCCGACATGGACGCGCTCGACAGCACCCAGAACATCCGCTTTCTGCGCCGCCATTACATCGATCCCATGACGGGCAAGAGCGAATGGCGCCTCATCCACGTCGGTCCCGGAGGCGTTTTTACCGACTCGCTTCTGCACAAGAAACCCGCCGCCGACCAGTTCGCCGCGCAGAACTTCATCACCGAAATGCAGCAGGTCGGCGGCAATCAGAACGGCAATGGTGAAGGCGTGAATCTCGCCAACCGCCGTCGCGCCAGCGACCAGCCCGGAGCTCCCGGCGATGCGAACAGCATCAACAATAGCTCCGGACAGCCCAATGGATCGAACACCGATCCCAATGCCCCGCCGGGATCCGCCCCCATTCAGGGACCGGTGATGGTGCTTCCCAACGGCCAAATCGTGCCCGCCAGCACGTCGGGATATCCGTCCGCCAACCCCACGCCGGGACAAGCGGGCACGCAGCAACCAGGGCAACCAAGCCTGCCCGGGCAACCTGGACAGCCAACCCAACCCGGGCTTCCCAACGGATTTCAGACGCAGCCCAATCAACCCGGTGCACCACCGACTGCGGCCTCAAGTCTGATCAATCAGCTTCTGACCACACCGCGCCCGGGCGGCCTGAACGGCATCCCCGGAGTCGGCGGTCAGCCAAGCGGAGTCGATCAATTTGGTAACCCCCTGCAGGCGCCGGCGGGCGCCGGAACCGGTACCTCCACTGCGACTCTGGGAACTCCGGCCGGACAAGGCATGGGAGGCGCAGCCATCGGTGGCGGCCTCGCCGGCGTCGCCAGCAAACTCGAACAGGACGGCATCAAGTCTTATAACGACCACACTGCCTACAATGAGTGGGAATTCGTCTACGACATGACCAAAGATCCCGCGCGTGGCGCAGGTGCCGTACCCCCCGCCCAGGCACCGCCTGGCACTCCCCTTTCTGGCCCAAACAGTGCTGGACCAAACGCAACCCCATTCGCAACTCCCACCTCGAATCCAATCGTAAATCCAACCAGTGCTCAACCCGGCGCCCCTGGCGGTTTTACGTCCCCCTGATTGTCTTATGTAAAATGAGACTCCAAAGGAACCCTCCATGCGAATCACACGACGTCAGGCAGTCTCGGCCATAGCCGCTTCCGCGCTCACCCCCGCCATCCGATCGTTCGGCCAGAGCGCGCTCCCCGAAATCGAGAAAGGACCGTTCGATGGATCGCTCGAAGGCCTGAAGGCCTACCAAATCCCCGAGTGGTTCAAAGACGCCAAATTCGGCATCTGGGCGCATTGGGGACCGCAGTCGGCGGCTGAGGACGGCGACTGGTATGCCCGCAATATGTATATCGAGGGCAGCCCGCAATATAAGACTCACCTCGAACGCTTCGGCCATCCTTCGAAAGTCGGCCACAAAGATATCTGCCGCATGTGGACAGCCGACAAGTTCGACCCCGACCACCTGATTTCGCTCTACAAAAAGGCCGGCGCGAAATACTTCATGAGCATGGGCGTGCACCATGACGGCTTCGATCTGTGGAACTCGAAGTACCAGCCGCGCTGGAATGCCGTCGCTACCGGACCGAAAAAAGACATCGTGGCGATGTGGAAGAAGGCCGCGGTCGGTCAGGGCCTGAAGTTCGGCGTCAGCGAGCACCTCGCCCCCAGCTATAACTGGTTCGCCGTTTCGCACGGCAGCGACAAGAACGGCCCCCTTGCCGGCGTTCCCTATGACGGCACCGATCCCGCCTACAAAGACCTCTATCACGAGCTGCCCGAGGGTTACAAGATCAGCCTCACTGGCATGGGCGGCGCCATGACCGACGCGCCACAGTCGTGGAAGAACGAATACTTCCTCCGCATCAAAGACCTCGTCGACAACTATCAGCCCGATCTTCTCTACACCGACGGCGGCATGTTCTACGGGGACATCGGGTCGAGGCTGGTCTCCAACCATTACAACCTCAATGCGAAGCTGCACGGAGGTAAGGTCGAAGCCGTCTACACCAGCAAACGGCGCAATGAGTGCGAGACCGGCACCTGCGTCTACGACATCGAACGCGGTGTAGCCGATGGCGTGATGGCCAATGCCTGGCAGACCGACACCTGCGTGGGTAACTGGCATTACAAGCGCGGCATTAAGTACAAGACACCCAAGACCGTGATCGACATGCTGTGCGACATTGTGAGCCGCAATGGCAATCTGATGCTCAACTTCCCCTTGCCCAATAACGGCGAGCTCGATGCGGAAGAGCTGCACATTCTCGACGAGATCACTAAGTGGACGGGCGTGAATGGCGAAGGTATCTTTGCCACCCGGCCGTGGAAGACCTTCGGCGCCGGCCCCGCCCTGGTAAGCGCCCCAGTCACCAACACCCGCTTCAACGAAAACAACCGGAAGGACCTCACTGCCGACGATATGCGGTTCACCACCAAGGGGAAAAACCTCTACGCATTCGCCATGGGATGGCCGGGCAAGGAAGCATCGGTGCCCTCACTGGCGCTGGGTGGCAAGTACGATGTGCCTAAGTTCCACAACGTGGAATTGCTGGGACACAAAGGAAAACTCAAGTGGCGCCAGGACGCAACCGCGCTGACCGTTGAACTCCCGGAGCAGAAACCGTCCGAGTATGCGGTGGGTTTCAAAATCGCGTTAGCATAACGTGCCCCACGTGGGCATAGCTCTCCTTGAGAGTTGGCGAGCCTCCTTCAATTGACGGTTTCGATCGACCAGGAAGTTGAGTTCTATCGCTGAAAAAGCAAAGCCATTTTGTGCGGGATCGAAGGTCTCTCGTTTGCTTTCAGCAAGTTGGTGAAGGAGTTGGCCTCTTCGAGATCGGTTTCGAGCTGGGCTTTGCGTTCGGCGAGGAGGCGGCGGAGCTCGGCCATGTTTTTTTGAGGCTGCGAATGGTGCCTGCGGTGTAGGTGAGGAGCAGGATCTCTTTGGCGCTGCGCATAAAGGTGGTTGCTTCGCTGAGCGCGACGTCGGCCTGGGGGGCGCCGGAATGGATGCGGTTGAGGCGCCAGTGTCGTGGGTGATGAGATTGGCGATCTGGAGTTCGAGCGGGCCGTCGGGGTTTAAGCGGGCGAGGATGGGGTTGCAGAAATCGTCGTGTTCGCGGCGGTTATCGTCGGTCATGACGGTGACCTGGCCGGTCAGGCCGTGACGGAGGCCGTTGAGACGGATGCGCTGTTTGCCTTCTTCGGTGCGGGGTCCCGTGGATTTCAGGGCGTTGGTTTCGTTGGCGCGTTGTTGACGGTCGGAGAGGAGCTGATGCAGCTTCTCCAGATTTTTCTTGTCTTTTTCTAACCTGCGTTGATCTTTGAGCTCTTTGTTGAACGACATTGTGGTTCTCCTCGGCCTCAGAAGTAGCATGAGTGGCTTAAGGATCGGAGCGCTGGAGTCCGGATGTGATTGAAAACAGTGCTTAAGATTCTTGTGACCCGAACCGACAGGCGGAAGCGCCTGTCGCACATTACTCCGGGGATGCCGCGGTTCGCGCCTGGCTTTCGAAGAAATGAATGCCGTCCTTGGGCACAAAGAACGTCCGCAGCGTACCGTCGGCGTCATAAGATACGAACCAGCCCCGCCGCTTATCGAACTTCTCGCCTCCACCGGTAGGCCGTTTTATCTCGAGCACATTCTTCCCCGCGTGCGCATCGCGCAGTTGTTGCGCCAGATGCAGGTATTGGTCGATGGTGATCTGGCCGAAGTCCTTGCCATGCCGCGCGTAATGCTCCTGCAGCAGATGCTGCGTGCGAAATCCCGCACCGCCGCCCAACGCCGCCAGCGCCAGCGCGCCAGACAGCAGTACTACGCGAAATGCTCTATTGCCGGGCAACGATTTTGTCCTGAATCCTTTTGTACGCCGCCAGGGGAATCACGCCCTTGCTGCGCAACTGGGTTTTGTTCCGGTAGGGCCGATTGCCGATAATCGCAGCCGCATAAGCATCCGCAATCCCCGGCAGCGCCTTCAACTCGGCCGCCGTCGCTTTATTGATATCGACCAGCCCGGCCACTGCAACGCTGTCGGCCCGGAGCGTCTTCCCTGCCGCGGCGGCCGGCCAACCGGCAACCGTAAGCAAGGCCGCCAGCGCCAAAACGCGCATGAAACCGTGAAGACGCATACGCAAAGATCATACGACGATTTCCCCCCGCCGCAGGCGATTTCTGGCCCCCTGGGAGGCAGGAAATTGAGCGAAAGGAAAACTATTATGCTCTACGGCCTGGCATTTGGCATACTAACTACATATGTCTTCGAGGAACTGGCTTGCCGGGGCCGCATCCGGCATCGGTCTGCTCATCTCTTTTCAGCTCACGCTGGCCGCCGCCGATCGGCCCGACCCGCAAACCCACGTCATTGAGGAGATCGTCGCCAAAGTGAACGGCAAGATCATCACCCGCGGCGATCTCGATAAGCAACGCGAACGCATTCAGGAGGAATTCCAGAAGCAGGGAATGTCCGGCCAGGCGCTCACCGACGCTGTCAACAGGGCTTATGCAGATGCGCTGCGCGAACAGATCGACCAGCTGCTCCTCGTGGCGAAAGGCGACGAACTCAGCATCAACGTCGATTCCGACGTCAACAAGCGCATCGCCGAGATCCAGAAGCAGAGCGGCATCGCCGATCAGGACAAGTTCCACGACTGGATTCGGGAGCAGTCGGGCGAAAGCTTCGAAGATTTGAAGCTGCTCTTCAAGAACCAGATCATGACCCAGCGTGTCATCGGCGAAGAGGTGTACCGCAACGTCATCATCCCCAAAGCCGATATCCAGAAATACTACGACGAGCACAAGAAGGATTTCATGCGTAAGGAATCGGTCACCCTTCGCGAAATCTTCATCGCGTGCGACACGCCGGCCAAGTGCACGGCGGCCGAGAAGAAGGCCAAAGATATTGTGGACCGCATCCATAAGGGCGAGAAGTTCCCCGACATGGTGCGCATGTATTCGGAGAACCCGGAAACGGTCAAAGACGAAGGGATGCTCGGGAACTTCAACCGGGGCCAGCTCGCGAAGCCCATTGAAGATGTGGTGTTCAAGCAATCGAGGAATTACGTTACCGACCCCATCCGCACCGGCACCGGCTTCGAAATTCTGAAGGTCGAAGAACATACACCCGACGGTCAGGCGACGCTCGACGAGGTGGAGGGCCAGATCAACAACATCCTATCCGAGCCGATCGTGGGGCCCAAGCTGCGCGCCTATCTGACGACACTGCGGCAAAACGCCTTCCTGCAGATCAAGCCCGGCTACGTCGATACCGGCGCCGCGCCCGACAAAGACACTTCGTGGAAAGATCCGGCACAGTTGAAGGCGCAGACCGTTACCAAGGAGCAAGTCGCCAATTCGCGCCACATGAAGAAATTCCTGCATGTCATTCCCTATGGCATGACCGGCGTGAAAGATACGGAAGAGGCCGCTCCGTTAGAGCAGTCGCCGATTCCGCAAACGCCCATTCAGAACGCCGATTCGAGCCCCAGCAAATGAAATCTCCCTTCGCGCGGGATCTGAAACCGAACGAAGTCTCGACCGCTCTTTTCCTGGTTCAATCGAAGGAGATCCGGCAGAAGCGCACGGGCGAGCCGTATCTCTCTCTGCTGCTGGCCGATCGCACCGGCGAGCTGGACGCGAAGATGTGGGACAACGTCGCTGAGGTTATGGACACCTTCGACCGCGACGATTTCGTCAAAGTTAAAGGACTGCTGCAGATCTATAACAACCGGCCGCAGTTCACCATACACAAGATCCGTCCGGTGGAGGATCGAGAGGTGGAGTTCGGCGACTTCTTCCCGGCCTCGGCGCGCGATCCCGAGGGAATGTGGCTGGAATTGCGAGCCACCGTGGCCGGGCTTTCGAACCATCACATCCGCGCGCTGCTGAACGCGTTTCTGGACGATCCGGTCATCGCCGAGCGCTACAAGGTTGCGCCCGCCGCCAAAACCATTCACCACGCTTTCCGCAGCGGTTTGCTCGAACACGTGCTCTCGCTATGCGGATTGGCGAAGCTGACGGCCGGCCACTATGGGTCGGTAGATTTCAATCTTCTGATCGCCGGCGTGGTCCTGCACGACATCGGGAAGATCCACGAACTCGGCTACCAGCGCGGCTTCAACTACACCGCGGAAGGTCAACTGCTCGGCCACATCGCCATTGCCATCCGCATGCTCGCCGATAAATTACAGGCTTTTCCGCAGTTTCCGGTCGAGCTGAGGAACCTGATCGAACATATGATCCTGAGTCATCACGGCCATCTGGAATTCGGCTCGCCCAAGGTGCCGATCTTCCCCGAGGCGCTTCTCCTGCACCACCTGGACGACCTCGATTCCAAGATGGAGTGCATGCGCGCACTGATCGAAAAGGAGCCCCTCGCAGAGGGACTCTTTACCCCTTACAGCCATTCGCTGGAGCGCGTGGCATTACGCAAGAGCAGATATCTGGACCCGCCCCAGCCCGCTTGTCAAAACGGTGTACCGGCGGGTGTAACAGATGATTTCGATACCATTTCCGACGTGCCACAGTTTGTTGCACCGTCAAAACCTAAATTCGCGCCCGCCGCTCAAGGCATCTTCGGAGCCAAGCTGCAGCAGGCGCTCAACGACGAAAGGAAATAGACATGGGGCGAGACCGTGAACTTCCTCCGCCGCTCGAGATGATGTGTATGAATGCCCTTTGGGAGATCGGCGAGGGCAATGTCGAAGATGTACGCAGAGTGGTGTCGCTCAACCGGCCGCTGGCCTACACCACAGTGCTGACTCTGCTCGACCGGCTGACCCGCCGGGGAGCCGTTTCGCGGCGCAAGGAGGGTAGAGGATTCCGCTACCAGCCAACGGTAGAGCGGAACAAGTTGCGTCGCATGGCCCTGCGCCAATTCCTCGATTATCACTTCGACGGCTCGGAGGCAAAGCTGAAGCTGTTCCTTGAAGAGCCGGTAGCAGAAGGCACTCCCCTGGCCCTGGCCGCCGCTGCCACCGAGTAGTGCGGACACCCCGGGGAGGCCGATTGCCAATCGGCCGAGGTTGACAACCTGCCCCACGATCTATGAAGATTCTCGTGCGCGCGACTAACTGGATCGGAGACGCGGTAATGTCGCTGCCGGCATTACGCGCTATCCGAAGTCGCTATCCTGGGGCGCACATTACGGTGTTAGCTAAGCCGTGGGTTAAGCAACTGTATGAAGGCGAACGCGCAATCGACGCAGTAATCTGGAAGCCGGCCCGCGCCCTGCGAACCGAGAAATTCGACCTGGCCGTCCTCTTCCCGAACTCCTTCAGGAGCGCCCTCCAAATCTATATAACCGGAGCCAGGCGCCGGATCGGCTACGCCAGAGACGCCCGCTCCTTCCTCCTCACCGACGCCATCCCGATCCCGAAGGCGGGCGAAATTCCAAAGCACGAGCGCTTCTACTACCTCGAACTGCTGCGGCGAGCAGGCCTGATCGACGCTCTCCCGAACATCTCCGAAATCCACCTGGACGGTGCCGGAGCCGCGGCGGAACGAGGCAGCCAACTCTTCGAATCCCGCGGAGTAAAGCTGCCGGTAATCGGAGTCAGCCCGGGAGCGGCCTTCGGCAGCGCCAAACGCTGGCTGCCCGAACGCTTCGCCGAAGCCGCCGCCCGCCTCGCCGAAGGCGGTTCCATAGCCATATTCGGATCCGCCGCCGAACGATCGATGTGCGCCCAGGTCGCCGCCGCCTGTGCAGGCCACAACTTCGCCGGCACCACCACGCTGCGCGAGTTCATCGATATGACGGCCGCATGCCAGCTCTTCCTGACCAACGATTCGGGCGCCATGCACATCGCCGCCGGCCTGGGCGTGCCTTCTATAACAGTCTTCGGTCCCACCGACGAAACGGCCACCGGACCCTCCGGAGCGAACGCGCGCATCGTCCGCGAACCGGTGGATTGCGCGCCCTGCAAACTGCGCGAATGCCCCATCGACCACCGCTGCATGACCAGGGTAACCATCGAATCCGTCCTCGAAACAGGTGTTAGACTACGGAGTTGCCAGCAGCCGTGAAAAGCATTCTGATCGTTCGGCTGGGCGCGATGGGCGACATTATCCACTCCCTGCCCGGCGCCGCCTCGCTGAAGCATAGTTTCCCCGACGCCCGCATCACCTGGGTGGTCGAGCCCGCCTGGGTTCCGCTGCTCGAAGGCAACGGTTTTGTGGATCGCCTGGTAGTCTTCCGCCGCACCGATCCGAGTTCCTGGAAACGCACTAAAGAGGAACTGCGCGCCGAGCGTTACGATCTGGCCGTCGATTTCCAGGGACTGGCGAAATCGGCCCTGATTGCCCATCAGGCGCGTCCCGAACGCATCGCCGGATTCGGCTCGGGCGTCGTGCGCGAGCGTGCCGCCGGGCTGTTCTACTCCACTCGCGTGGGCAGTGATGCGGTGCACGTGGTGGATCAGGCGCTCGATCTCGCCGCCGGCGCGGGCGCCTCCAATCTGGTACGCGCTTTCCCCCTGCCCGCGGGATCGCCCGAAGGCCATCTGCCCGATGGACCGTTCGCCCTCGCCAGCCCCCTCGCCGGTTGGACTTCGAAGCAATGGCCGCTCGAATACTACGCGCGGCTGGCCGCACTCCTGCGCGAGAAGCTGGGTATGCCGCTGGTTCTGAACGGTGCGCCCGGGGCCGTACCCACCGTGGCGGGAACCATCCGGCATGAGAGCGGAATCGCGGGCCTGATCGACGCGACGCGACGCGCCGCTCTGGTGATCGGCGTCGACTCCGGTCCGCTGCACCTTGCGGCGGCTCTCAACAAATCCGGCGCCGCCATCTTCGGACCCACCGATCCGATTCGCAACGGCCCTTACGGCGGAGACTTCGAAGTGTTCCGCATACCCGGCGTGCGCACTACGCACCGGCGCGGCCAGGTAATCGACCCCTCGATGCGCGCAGTCACACCCGAAGAAGTGTTCGCCGCGCTGGCCGTTCGCGTGAGTTGCTCAGTTTGATTACCCGCCGCCATTGGTTTCCCAAGCCCTACGCGGATTTCGTCGCCCGCCTCCGTGTCAGCGCGGGCTTCGCCATGGCGGCGGCCTTCGTCTGGTTTTCGCATCCCACGCCGCATTCGCTCGAAATCGGATTGCCTGTGTCTCTGCTGGGACTGGCGCTCCGAGCCTGGGCCGCGGGACACCTCGCCAAGGATCAGCGACTGGCCACCTCGGGCCCTTATGCCTGCACGCGCAATCCTTTGTATCTGGGTACGCTGCTGACGGCACTGGGACTGGCTGCAGCGGGACACAGCGCGGGGCTGGCCATCTTGTTCGCGGTGTTGTTCGGCCTGGTGTATCTGCCGGCGATCGAACTCGAAGAACAGCATCTGAGCGCCATCATGTTGGGCTACTCAGCCTTCGCGGCGCGCGTGCCTCTGCTGCTGCCACGCTGGCCGGACGGGCTTGGACGCGAAAGCTTCTCCCTTGCGCTTTATAAGAAGAATCGCGAGTATCAGGCCGCGCTGGGGTGGCTGGTCGGGGCGGCCTGGCTGTTAGTGCGCGCCATCTGGCTGCCATGAACGTCGAAGCCCAATTGGGGGGCTTTATCGATAAGTACACGCCGGAGATCGCCGCCATCACGCGCGCCTGCCTCGAGAAGATGCGCCAACGCCTGCCTGGGGCGGCGGTGTTGATTTATGACAACTACAACTCGCTCGCGGTCGGATTCGGGCCTTCGGAGAAAGCCTCCGAAGCGATTTTTTCGATTGTCCCCTACCCGCGCTGGATTCTTCTCTTCTTCCTGCAGGGCGCCGGGCTGCCGGATCCGCATGGTCTGCTGAAGGGTACGGGGAAAGTTGTTCGCAGCATACGCCTCGAGTCGGCCGAGGATCTGAATAAGCCGGCTATCAGGGAGTTGATAGGGGTTGCACTACAAAGCGCGAAGAGAACCATCGATCCAATGGCACAGGGAAAGCTGGTCGTCAAATCTGTTTCGGTTAAACAGCGCCCGCGGCGACCGGCTTAAGAACACCACGGGCAGATCGGAAATCTGCCCCACCGGGCTTGAGCTTCCGCGTCAATCAGGATACAAGAGAGGTTGGCCATGTTCTCGTTTAAACCGGCGACTGCGGCTGGAGTGGTGCTGATCTGCACCCTTTTCGCCCAATCCACCACCGCGCCACCGACCACCGCGTCCGTCCGCATCGTCTTCGGCCTCACTGACACGGCACCCTCACCCTGGGACGGTACAGTCAAGCTTGATACCGGCACTGTGAACGCAATCCAGGGCATTCGTTTTGGCCCGGAAGATTCCACGGATTACTCCACTTCCTGGAAGACGTCCACGCGAGCGCAGGGCCAGGAAGTGATTGAAAACGGCGTTCTGATTACTGCCCTGGCACGTCCGGACTCGCGCTGGAGCATCCACACTCCGCGTGGCGATTTCAGCTTCACTCTAAATGACCTGCCCTGGGGAGATCAGCGCTCGTTCCTCGACGGCGCGGTCGAAGTCGACAGGGTCCCACCCACGGCTCAGCTGACCACGTCCGACGATGACGAGGACTTTCCGGCCATGGCCCAAAAAGGCGACGACACCTGGCTCGCCTACGTGAAGTTCTCCCACGCCAACCGCTCGCAGGAAGGGTTTCAGCCACTGCGCACGCCGCTCGATAACTTCGACTCTCTGGCGCGCCCCGCCGGCGGCGATCAGGTTTTCGCCATGCGCTATGCGAAGGCCGGCACATGGTCGACAGCCGTGCCCGTTTCTCCCATGGGCGAAAACACCATGGGCACGGCCATCGCCATCGACGGGCAGAATCGCGTATGGGTCGTCTGGTCGGCCGAACGCAATGGGAACTTCGATCTGTTCGCGCGGGCCAATCGAAGCGGCACATGGGGACCGGAACTGCGCCTCACCTCGAACGCGGGCGCCGATCTGCAACCGGTGGCCGCGACGGATGCGAAGGGCCGCGTGTGGATCGCCTGGCAGGGATATCGGGATAACAATCTGCAGATCCTGGCGAGCGTTCAAAATGAGGACGGATTTTCACCCGAAGCCGAGGTCTCCGTTTCGCGCGCCAGCAATTGGGCCCCAGCCATTGCAGCCGCCCCCAACGGCGACGTGGCCATCTCCTGGGATACCTACGACAAGGGCGATTACGATGTCTGGTTCCGCCGCCTGCGCGCGAGTGCGAAACCGGCCGTCGAAATGGATCCACCGGTGGCGGCCGCGGCGACTCCACTATTCGAAGCCCACAGCAGCATCGCCTTCGACCCGCACGGCAGGCTGTGGGTCGCGTACGAAGTATCGACAGCGCGCTGGGGCAAGAACTTCGGCGCTTACGAAACCACCGGCACGCCGCTCTATGAAGATCGCAACGTGCGCGTGGTCTGTTTCGACGGTAACGCCATCTATGCGACCGCGTCCGACCTTCTGAACGTCCTGCCCGGCACGCCCATCGGCGTCGCGCCGCGCGAACCCAGGCCCAGGCCCAATCGCAATCCTCTGCAGCCCAATCCCAACCAGGCGAAGAATCGCCGGCCCGGGCAGATTTTGACGCCGCGCAGTGGGCCGCTCAACAGTTTTCCCCGCCTTGTGACGGATTCCGCGGGAGGCGTTTACCTGGCCTTCCGTACGTTGACCCGGCCCGTCAATATGAGATCACCGCTGGGCGCCGTCTGGTCGGAGCGCGTGGTTTATTTCGACGGCCATAAATGGGTGGGACCCGTGTACCTGCCGCGCACCGACGGGCTTCTCGACACGCGGCCCGCACTGCTTGCCATGGGGCCGGGCCGTTTGCTGAGCGTCTCCGCCATGGACCACCGCCAGTCGATTCCGCAGGGATTAGGTCAGCCCGGAGCGCAGCGCATCAACAGCGATTTGTATGCGGCCGACCTGCGCCTCGAAGGACTCAACCCGCCCGCGCAGAATCCCGAGCTGGTGGCGTTGAAACCGGATGCTCCTGCCCCGCCCGATCCGCGTGTTAAGGCTGAATCGGATCAGGTGGCGCTGGTCAGGAGTTATCGCGTCAATGCGTCGGGCGGGCCACTGCGCATCCTGCGCGGCGAACTGCATCGCTACACCGAGTACTCGCTCGATGGCACGCGCGACGGTTCGCTCGACGATGCGTATCGCTATATGATCGACGCCGCCGCGCTCGATTGGGGCGGCTGCTGCGATTACGAGAACGGCGAAGGGCACGAGTATTCCTGGTGGCGCGAGCAGACCATGACCGATGCCCTGAAGCTGGCCGGGCATTTCATCCCCATGTTTTCCTTCGAGCATCAGGCGCGTTATCCGGAGGGGCATCGGGTGATTCTGTTCGCCAGCCGAGGCATTCGGCCGTTGCCGCATCTGCCTCCGGTGGCCGTGGACGCCCCGCCCGCGCCATCGCCGGATACGCAGATGCTCTACAAGTATCTACGCGCATTCGGAGGCGTATCGGTGCCCTACGCTTCGGCCACCGATCAGGGCACGGACTGGCGCGATAACGATCCATCCGTCGAGCCTGCGGTGGAGATCTACGAAGGCAATCGGCAGAGTTACGAAAAGGAAGACGGCCCGCGCGCGGCGAAACAGGGCGATGCGATCGGCAATCTGCGGCCGCTTGGATATGTGTCGAAGGCTCTCGATAAAGGCTACCGGTTAGGCTTCGTGGCTTCGAGCGACCATCATTCCACGCATATCGCGTACGCCAATGTGCTGGCGGCGGAGAACACTCGCGAGGCTATTCTGTATGCGATCAAGAAGCGGCATGTTTATGCGTCAACCGATAACATCGTGGCGGATGTCAGCTGCGGCGATCGCATCATGGGCGATGAGTTCGCGATGACCGGACAGCCGAAGATATCCGTGAAGTTGCTCGGCACGGCGCCTTTCGCGAAGGTGACCATCGTGAAGGATGGCCAGGAGATTTACACGACCGCGCCGAATCTGAAGGATGTGAGCTTCGATTGGACCGACACGGGGGTTACGGTGGGCAAGACTTCTTATTACTACGTTCGCGGCGAGCAGGCGGACGGCCAGTTAGTCTGGGCCAGCCCTATGTGGATCACTGCTAAGTAAACGCTCTGAGCCCGTATGGCCATGCTGGAATTACATGGCAGCTGTGTTCCTTGTTATGGCGCCGGAAACGCGTAGAATGAAGTGAGGAGACGGTCATGGACGTAACGCTGCCGGCGGATTTGACAAAACAGGTCGAGCAGGAACTCGTTAACGGCCACTATCGAAGCCGTGACGAACTGATCGAACAGGCGGTCCGACAATTCTTCGAGGAGCGCCAGCGTGGCCAGCAGCGGCTCAATGCGCTGCGGAGAATTGGCCAGGCCGTTGATCAGGCGGGCCTCTATGAGCGCGTGTTGATTCCCGGCCAGAAATGACGGTTACGCCGCTCGTCGTCCTCGACGCCTGCGTCCTCGCTAACTTCTCTTTGTGCGATACGCTCCTCAGGCTCGCCGAACCACCGCGCCTTTTCGAGCCGAAATGGTCAGAGGAGATCATTCGGGAGACAACCCGTACGTTGGAATCGAAGCTCGGGTGGCCGAGTTCTCTGGCCGCTCATCTCGAAGCTGAATTGCGCGCGCACTTCGGCGAAGCGTGAATCAGCGGTTACGAGTCGCTGATTCCTCGGATGGCGAATGATGAAAAGGATCGCCATGTGTTGGCTGCCGCGGCCCATGGCCATGCGTCAATAATCCTGACTCTGAACCTCCGCCACTTCAGACCAGAGTGCCTGAAACCGTGGGGTATCCGGGCGCTCCACCCGCAATCGTTCCTGAGCGAAATCTTTCGGGAAGAACAGATGCTCGTGATGAAGACACTGGAGCAGCAGGCAACCGACCGCGGTCGTGGCTTGCGTCAGCTTCTCAATATCCTGAGCGCGACAGTACCGGAATTCGCGGCGTTGGTTTCCCGCACAATCAACGAAGAATAGAGCTTATTTCGCGCCAATCGGCGGGCTCCTCCCCTCTGGTCGTGGGGTGGCGAGTTTGCCGGCCGGCCCGCCTGAAACTTCCAGATCGCCACTTCGCCGTTAGCGGACTTGGTCAGATGTCAGCAAAGGCGTTACATGTCAACTTGGCACAGAGCAGTTTGCGCTTAAATATGAGTATTGGCTTTATCAGCGCAACAGAAGGATCGCCTCCGGAGCGCCGTCATGAGTTACGCGTTCCCACCGGACCACTTCGACTTCTCCAGGAATGCCCCTGAACGTTTGGCTGATACGAGGGCCGTCGAAGTTGCTATCGGTCGGGAGCTGAGGTCTGGCGACCCAGAGCGGGTTAATAATGGACTTTCCAACATCCTGTATTGGGGCTATGGGCAAATGGGAATTCGCGACACGCGCGTCCGGCGTTTCCGCATCAAAGTCACCAGTTCTCAACTTGATCAATCTTGCGCGCTTTTTCGACGATCGCGTTTGCCCTCCGTTGTCGAAATCAAGAACCTGAGCCTCCCAGAGTTTGCCCGGCTGTCATTCGTGAGCAAGATCCGCATGTTTCTGGACCCGGATCATTCCGCAACCCTCGACCTGCAGATTATGAAGATCCACAAACGGTGCCCGACGACAGTCCTTGCGCAGCTTTGCATTGGCAGCAGCACAAGTATTCCAATCACGGAAAATAATTCCAACGCGTTGAAGCATGGTGCCGCAGAATGAGGGAGATTTCTCGCATACATTTCGAGGACTGCTTTCGAGCCGTTGACATCGAGCGCGGTCTCTTTCACCTGATCCAGAAAGGGGACACCGAAACGGCTGCGCAAATTCTCAATGACGCCTAGTTGCCGCAAAGGACAGCATAGTCGCCGTGCAACACCGCCTCGTGCATTCACTTTGACGCATTGTCGGCGTCTCTGGGATTGATGTTGTTTGCGCGCCGCCCGGTCAAGTGCCCGCGACTAGTCGGCGCAGCCTTCACCTTCACATGACCGCAAGAGCGGAATACGCCCAACCGCCAGTGTGAATCGCATATTGTTCTGAAACCATGTACTAAGTAATCAGTTCTTCGGATAACCCTGCCAGACGTATTCGAGCGCCTCGGGGAGAGTCTGCTGTTTCACGGCGCGGTCGGTATGGCCGGCGTTGCGGGCGAATACGAACTGGTAATGATAGCCTTTGGCGGCGAGGACTTTGGCCATGTTCTCGTTGGCTAAAACCCAGTCATGCATTTCGTCGCGCATGATGTTGGGGTTGTAATTATCCTTGTCGCCGACTTCCATCCAGATGCGCAGCGGCTTGGCCGGGCTGTTGGGGATCAGGTGCTCGTGCAGTTCCCATGCGCCGTGCGGGGTCTGCGGATTCCACGGCCACTGCTGGTTCACATAAGTCCCTGAGTAAGTCAGCACGCGGTGATAAAGATCCGGGTGATACCACGCCATGATCATGGCAGCCGAACCTCCGGAGCTTCCGCCCATGGTGGCGCGGCCTTCGGGGTCTTTGGTCAGTTTCACGTTGGCCTGCTTTTCGACCAGAGGCAGCACCTCATGCTCCACGAATTCCGCGTACTTACCGGACATGGTGTCGTATTCGAGGCCGCGCTCGCTGCCCTGTGCATCGCCGCTGCCGTTGCCTATGGAAATGGCGATCATTACCGGCACGCGGTGCGCCGCGATCAGATTGTCGAGAGCCGTGAAGAGGGCGCGGTCGGGTCCATCGGCGCCCACGATGAATGGCGCTGCTGTGCCGGGAACGTATTGCTTCGGGACGTAAACAGCGAGGCGGCGCGTGTAGGGCGCATCATGGCTGGTGGTGACGTCCAGTTTGGCGGGATTGGTCGGATCCGGCGTGCCGAAAGTATTGGGCTCACGAGCGATGCCGGGATACATCTTGCTGTCGGTCGACTGCATGGTTAAATCGAGGACCGTTCCTTTGGGCACGGATTCGTTTGGAGTCATCTCGGGGGCGGGCGGGTGCGTGGGTCCAAGGATGAAATTGCCGTCGGCAGGTGGGGGTGGATTGGTTCCGTCGGGCAATTCCTTCGCCTGCACGTAACCCGGCGTGTGAGGATCGCGGGTGGGACGCGGCGGGGCCTGGGCCGTCAGACTAATGAGGGCGACGAGGATGGCTATGCTGAGGACACGGGACATCATATTTGGGCCGATGTTATCACAGGACCGGACCTGGAAGAACGCGGCTGCCGTCGCGTGTCGCGGGCTTCGCTAAGCTGAAATCATGATCGGCATCGGCGGCCGTAAACGATCGATCGCATTCTTCATTGCCCTCGGCGTTGGCGTCATTATCGTCGCGCTGCTCCTCTACATTGGCGGCGTGGTGCTCAACTGGCGCGACGGCATCCGCCTCTTCCTGGGAATCGTTCTGCTTGTGGTGATCATTGCCGGCGTGGTCCTCAACACTACTTTCCTGGTGCGCGAAATTCGCCGTAATGAGCAGCATGACGCGTTCATCAATGCCGTCACGCACGAATTGAAAACGCCCATCGCCTCCATCCGGCTTTACGTGGAAACCCTGCAGACGCGGGCCGTCGACGAAAGCAAACGCCGGGAGTTTTACAAGATCATCCTCGAAGACAGCGACCGCCTGCTGAACACCATCGAACAGATTCTGCGCACGGGCCGCATCGGCGCTTCGAATCGCCCGCCCAATGTCTCGCCCGTGAACCTTTCGGACATCGTGGCGGATTGCGCCGACCGGGCTCGCGTGCTGCACCATCTGCCTCTCGATGCCATCATGTATAAGCCGCAGCCCAATCTGCAGATCCTGGGCGATCTGGACGAAGTCCGCGCCGCCGTTTCCAATCTTCTCGACAATGCCGTCAAGTACTCCGGCAGCGGCGTGCGCGTCTCCATCGAAACGTCGCGGGAGGACGATAAATACGCGGCCGTGCGCGTCAAAGACAATGGGCCGGGCATTCCGGGCGAGGAACTGAAGCGCATTTTCAAACGCTTCTATCGCATGGACGGCCCGCTCGCCACGCGGGTGAAAGGCACAGGCCTGGGCCTGTTCATCGTGCGCTCGGTGGCCCGCCGGCATGGCGGCAAAGCGTGGGCGGAGAGCGCCGGGCCGGGCAAAGGAAGTACCTTCGTGCTGCAATTTCCATTGGCGAGATGAAACGGGTATTGGTGGTCGAAGACGAACAGCACCTGGCCGAAGGGTTGCGCTTCAACCTCGAGCAGGAAGGCTATGAGGTAGACGTGGTCGACAACGGAGAGGCCGCGCTCGACCTGCTGATCGGGGAGCAGCGCCGGGAGTTCGATGTGGTGGTACTCGACGTAATGCTGCCGCGCAAGAATGGCTTCCAGGTGGTGTCGGAAATGCGCAAGGCCGGGCAGTACGTGGCGACGCTGATCCTGACGGCGCGCGGCCATTCGGACGATGTTCTCGAAGGCTTCGCCGCCGGCGCCGACGATTACCTGGTGAAGCCGTTCGAGCTCGACATTCTGATAGCGCGCATCCGCGGCCTGCTGCGGCGCCGCGACTGGCTGCGCGCCGATACCGCTCCCGCAGAGAAGACCGCCCCCGCGCCGGAGCCGCCGGCGTCTTTCAGCTTCGAGCACAAGACGGTGTTTTTCGATCTGCTGGAAATCCATGTGCGCGACCAGGTATTTCCGCTGACGCTGATGGAGATGAACGTCCTGCGTTATCTGATCGAGCACGCCGGCCGGCCGGTATCGCGCGGGGCAATGCTCGAAGATGTGTGGGGACTGCGCGAGGATACCGATACGCGCGCGCTTGATAACTTCATCGTGCGGCTGCGCCGGTACATTGAAGACGATCCGGCCAAGCCCCAGCATCTGCTCACCGTGCGTGGAGTGGGGTACCGGTTTGAGGCCTTCCCGCAGAAAACGGCGCGCGAATAGAATGGTCCCAGGTACAGTCTTCCTGACGGCTGAGTGGCGCAATCTGTTGATGCTCAACTATGCGATCGAGCCTTCTCTGCTTGAGCCGTTCGTCCCCGCGGAGGGCTCCGAAGAGCAATTCAGTAGGGAGCATTATTGGGGCTCGCTCTACCAGAATTCATGATCGGAGCGGTGAATCCTGATGCCACGTGCCGTGAGTTCGCTGAGCAGCTGTTGAACGGCCACGGATATTGCACTATCGCCGGGTGTCACGATGGCCCATTGCAGATCCTCTCGATACTCCTTCGAGCTGATGCGCCATTTCTGTAATGCCACGGGTGTCGATCGGCCGATTTGAATCAACGACCACTCTCTGACGAGTTCGAGCGCCGTGGAGCGGTCGGGCATTGGTCCGCGAACGATGAAATGGTTGTCTCCATGGACGAGGATTCCTAACAAAGCGGAAGGCCGATTGCCAATCGGCCGCAGGTTAACAACCTGCCCCACGTTTCATCCATTCGAGCGCCTTCAAAATGAGCACGCAGCTGGTGCCATGGGTAATCCCTCCGGTCATCACCAGACGCGCCGCTTCTTCCAGCGGAATGCGCACGATTTCCATCACCTCCGCCTCTTCCGGGTCCGGATCGACAATGGTCAGGCCGCGCGCGATGAACAGGTGATTGGGGCAGCACAGCATGGTGGTGAACGGATCCACATGGCCCATGGGAATCAATTCCCGCGCGGTCAGGCCGATCTCTTCGCGCAGTTCCCGGTGGGCCGCTTCGACAGGACTCTCGCCCGGCTCAATGCCGCCGCTGACCACTTCGAGCGATGGCCGGTCGATGGCATATTTCCACTCGCGCACCAGCCACACGCTGCCGTTATCCTCAATCGCCAGGGTGCTGGCGCCATTCTTGATCTCGACGTATTCGTAGATGGTTTCGGTGCCGCGCGGCAACACCACGGAATCCTCGCGCAGGCGCACCAGCCTGCCGCTATGGATCTCGCGTGAGGAGACGCGCCGGATGGGGTTATGCATCTCTTAAGTTTCCTCCAGTATCCTTACCCGTTCTGAGATCAGCGATGCGGTTAATCCGATAGCGGCGGCGAGCGACAACCACACGCCCGGAATGGCGCGGTTCGATGTCTCGTGGATCAGCCATGTGCAGATGGCCGGAGTGAATCCGCCGAACACCGCCGTCGCCAGACTGTAAGCCAGCGAGAAGCCAGCCGTTCTGACCTCGACCGGCATGAGTTCGGTGAGATACGCCACCATGGCGCCGTTGTAGCTGGCATAGAACGCGGCAAACCAAAGCTCGACCGTCATCAGCCTCGCGAACGACGGGGCGCTTACCAGCCAAAGCATGGCGGGATATGCGGTGAGCAGCGCCATGCCCGTACACGCCAGCATTACCGGCCGCCGTCCGATGCGGTCGGAGAGTGCGCCCATCGTGGGCAGCAGAATGAAGTTGGCCACGCC
>Ga0302320_10007726_pt1 | contig 23602 bp, 21 predicted proteins | sample Bog_T0_3_FD_202130 | JGI IMG/M metagenome (GOLD analysis project Ga0302320, IMG submission 202130) | Peat permafrost microbial communities from Stordalen Mire near Abisko, Sweden - Bog_T0_3 | ecosystem: Environmental > Terrestrial > Soil > Wetlands > Peat | place: Sweden: Abisko, Stordalen Mire... | reverse complement strand
ACAGGCTTGACCGGCTCGGTCACGGCCGGCGCCTGCGCAAGTTTGGTGCGCTGCGCGACGGCATAAGTGCCGGCCAACAATAAAACCGCCAAACCGACAGGAGCGACAACCCGGGTGAACATGACAGGCTCGATCTAGCGGCTCCGCCTGTCGCTGTCAGGTTAAATGCGAGGGATGGTTTAGACGGAACCGGACTTTTTCGCGGCCGGGCCGAGCCCGAAAATTCCAGCAGCCACAATGGCTTTTATGGTTAACAGACCCTTTACAAGGGCTGCACCGGCAAGCGATGCTAGGGCCCGCTACAGGTCCCGGACGCGTTGGGGAGTTGGGTCATGCGGGGCGCCGTCGTTGCCGCCATTGCCGTTTTGGGGACGCCGATTTGTCTGCCGGCACCCGCCAAGACCGAACTCCTGGTCAGCATCGGCAAATCGCAACAGCGCCTTTTAGTCACGATCGACGGCGCGAATGAATTGGCCGCCAAGAGCCAGCGCGCGGCCAACGAAGATCCGTTCGACGACAAGGATAACGGCACGCAGCGCGCGGCGAAATTCGCCAAGGCCGTGGCCTATCGCGTATCGGTGAGCAACGACGAGGCGCAGATTTTGCGCGAGCGGGAAGCCTGGCTGCGCAGCCTCGACCGCAAATACGGCATTACGCATTAGGGCACCGATGGCGCGACTTGTTGCCGCTCTTGTTGCCGCCCTGCTGATGGGCGCGCTCACGGGCGTTCTTGCGCCGGCGCGCGCCGGCATTCTCGTCACGGTCGATAAATCGGCGCAGCGCCTATCGGTTTCGGTCGATGGCCGCCACCGTTACGAATGGCCGGTGTCGACCGCGCGCATCGGCTATCGCACGCCGGTCGGCACCTATCGGCCCGAGCGGCTCGAGCGCCAATGGTTCTCGCGCAAATACGATTGGTCGCCGATGCCCTATTCGATTTTCTTCAACGGCGGCTACGCCATTCACGGCAGCTATGAAGTGTCGCGGCTGGGCACGCCGGCCTCGCATGGCTGCATCCGGCTGTCGCCGCAACACGCCGCCATTCTGTTCGCGCTGGTGCGCGAGCGCGAGGGCGACACCCGCATTGTCGTGACCGGCGACAGCGATGCGCCGCGAATGAGCGAGCGCCAAGTGAGCGAGCACCACGTGAGCGAGCATCGGATAAGGCAGCGCCACGAGTTCAGCGAAGGCCGCGACGCCCAACGCTTCGAGAGCAAGCGCTTCGACACCAAGCGCTTCGAATCCAAACGCTTTGAGAGCAAGCGCGTCGTCGAACGATTTGTCGAAAGCCGGCGCACGCGCGGACATTTCGAAGAGGTTTTCGTCGATACGCCGGACGATGAATTTCCCGCCGGCGATTTCCGCCGACGGCGCAGCCGGTATTAGCGCCCGCCCTCACTTACCCATAGGCTTAAGCCCGTTCGCGGTGATGACCGATGCCGCCTGCGGTGACGACAGGAACCGCAACAGCGCGACGGCGGCATCCGGCTGGCGCGCATTGATGGTCACATAGCCGACGAAATAACCCGGCGGGTGGAATTCCGCCGGCACGGTGCCGACCAGATCGACGCCCGGCGTATGGATCAATTCAGCAACCTGCTGAAAGCCGATCTCCGCCTCGCCGCGCGCGACCACCGCGGCGACCGGCTCGCCGGTCGGCGGCCCGCGCACCTTGCGCGATTTGCCGGCCACTTGCTCGGCGACGCCGAGCTTCTTGAAGCCGACCGTCGCCAGATAAGTGCCGCTGCTGCTGTCGGAATAGGCGATGGACTTGGCGTCGAGCAGCGTTTTACGCAACGCATCGACGGTGCTGATATCGGGCTTGGGTTGCCCTGCGCGCACCACCATGCCGATGTAAGATTCGCCCAGCACGATCTTGCTGTCGGCGCGCACCAGTTTGTGCGCGATCAGAAAATCGCCGCCGGCGCCGTCCATGATGGTGACGTCGGCTTCCTCGCCGCGCGACAGCCGCGCCGGGATCGCCTCCGGCGAGTCGCCGAGCGAAGGACCGCGAATGGTGATGAGATGATTGCCGGTGGCTTTTTCGTAAGCGGGGCCGAGATCCGAATAGACGTGGAAGAAACCGGCCGAGATCATGACCTTGACGTCGGCGGCCTGCGCGGCGGTGGTGGCGAGCAGGAAGGCGAGAAGAGCGGCGAAGCGAAGAGCGGATCGCAGCATGAGTCACACATCCACCATCCATAGTCTGACGCCTCGCGTCAGACGTCTACTTTAAGCGCCGCAATAAACGCTTCCTGCGGAATATCGACCTTGCCAAATTGCCGCATTTTCTTTTTGCCCTTTTTCTGCTTGTCGAGCAATTTGCGTTTGCGGGTGGCGTCGCCGCCGTAGCACTTGGCGGTCACGTCCTTGCGCAGCGCGCGCACGGTTTCGCGCGCGATGATCTTGCCGCCGATGGCGGCCTGGATCGGCACCTGGAACATATGCGGCGGGATCAGTTCTTTGAGCTTCTCGACCATGCCGCGGCCGCGCGTCTCGGCGCGCGTGCGGTGCACGAGCATGGAGAGCGCGTCCACCGGCTCGTCATTAACCAGGATCGACATTTTCACGAGATCGGCCGGCCGGTAATCGGTGAGGTGGTAGTCGAACGACGCGTAACCCTTCGACACTGACTTGAGCCGGTCGTAGAAATCGAACACCACCTCGTTGAGCGGCAATTCGTATTTCACCATGGCGCGCGAGCCCACATAAGTGAGTTCCTTCTGCGTGCCGCGGCGGTCCTGGCACAGCTTGAGCACGGCGCCGAGATAATCGTCGGGTGTCAATATCGTCGCCTCGATCCACGGCTCTTCGATTTCCAGAATCTTCATCACGTCCGGCATGTCGACCGGATTGTGAATCTCGATATGCGAGCCGTCGCGCAAATTCATCTTGTAGATTACCGAAGGCGCGGTCGCGATCAGATCGAGATTGAATTCGCGCTCCAGCCGCTCCTGGATGATCTCAAGATGTAGCAACCCGAGAAAGCCGCAGCGGAAGCCGAAGCCGAGCGCCGCGCTGGTCTCCATCTCATAACTAAAGCTGGCGTCGTTAAGCCGCAGCTTGCCCATGGCGGCGCGCAAGTCCTCAAACTGCGCGGCGTCGACCGGAAACAATCCGCAGAACACGACCGGGATCGCCGGCTGGAAGCCGGGCAGCGGCTCGTCCACCGGATTGCGCTCATCGGTGATGGTGTCGCCGACGCGCGCATCCGCCACCTGCTTGATCGAAGCAGTGAGCATGCCGATTTCGCCGGGGCCAAGTTCATCAACGAGTAAAAGCTTGGGCGTGAACACGCCGGTGCGATCCACTTCGTACGCCGCGTCGATACCGATCATGCGGATGCGCTGGCCTTTTTTGAGCACGCCATTGACGATGCGCACCAGCACGACGACGCCCAAATAAGAATCGTACCAGCTGTCGACGAGCAGCGCCTTGAGCGGCGCGTCGCGGTCGCCTTTCGGCGGCGGCAGCCGCGTGACGATCGCTTCCAACACGTCGGGCACGCCCTGGCCGGTCTTGGCCGAGATCATAATCGCGTCGGAAGCGTCCAGCCCGATCACGTCCTCGATCTGCTGCTTGATCTTTTCCGGTTCGGCCGCCGGCAGATCGACCTTGTTGAGCACCGGCACGATCTCATGGCCGGCGTCGAGCGCGTGATAGACATTGGCCAGCGTCTGCGCCTCGACGCCCTGGCTGGCGTCCACCACGAGGAGCGAACCCTCGCAGGCGGCGAGCGAGCGATTGACCTCATAGGCGAAGTCGACATGGCCGGGCGTGTCGATCAGATTGAGGATGTAGTCCTTGCCGTCCTTGGCGCGGTATTTCAGGCGCACGGTCTGCGCCTTGATGGTAATGCCGCGCTCCTTCTCGATGTCCATCGAGTCGAGGATCTGCTCGCGGCCCGCCATTTCGCGCGCATCGAGCCCACCGGTCAGCCCGATGAGCCGGTCGGCCAGCGTCGATTTACCGTGATCGATATGCGCGACAATGGAGAAATTGCGGATGTTTTGGATCGGGACGGCCGTCATGGGGGCGAGATAACACTCGGAATCGGCTGGTACAAGCGGAGCAGGGGCTCTTCACCTCTCCCATAGGGAGAGGTCGGCGAGCGCAGCGAGCCGGGTGAGGGGTTATATTCGATCGAGATTCCTAGGTCCCCTCACCCTAACCCTCTCCCCAAAGGGGAGAGGGAGCTCGGCAGTGTATGCGGCGCGTGGACGAATACCTTCGCGCCATGCGATAGAATCGTCCGATGCAACTTTTCTCGCCACTTTCCATGGCCAGCCGCGCCGCCGGCCGCTTCCGCCACGCCTTGATGGATCCGGCGCAGCGCGAGGGCGCGGTGCTGCTGGCGCTCGCCTTCTATGTCGTGCTGTGGACGATCTACGGCACCATCGCCAAAGGCAGCCAGGGCCTGCACCCCGACATGACGGAACTGGTCGCCTGGTCGCGCGATCTTTCATTGGGCTATCTCAAGCATCCGCCGCTGGCGGCCTGGATCGTGCGCGGCTGGTTTGAGCTCATGCCGCTCACCGAGACGTCCTATTACCTGCTGGCCATGCTGATGCCGGCGATCGCGCTGTGGTTTTACTGGCGGGTCTCGGAGGATTTTCTCGATATCGAGAAACGCGTTGTGGGCCTCGCGCTGCTCACGCTGATCCCGTTCTTCAATTTTCATGCGTTGAAGTACAACGTCAACACCGTGCTGATGCCGCTATGGGCGGCGACCACGTTCTGGTTTTTGCGCTCCTATCGCACGCGCAGCACGCTTTATGCGGCGCTGGCCGGCATCGGCGCCGCCGGCTGCATGCTTGGCAAATACTGGTCGGTGTTTCTGCTGGCGGGATTGTTCGTGGCCGCGTTGATCGATACGCGGCGCGGGCAATATTTCCGTTCCTGGGCGCCGTGGATCACCGCCGCCGTGGGCGCCGCCGTTCTGGCGCCGCATGTCTACTGGCTGGTGCTGAATCACTTTGCGCCCTTCACTTATGCGCTGATGGTGCATGGCGAGAAGCCGTTGAGCGCGGCGCTATCGAGCGTCGTGGGTTATCTTGCGGGTTCCATCGGCTATGCGGCGATCCCGGTGATCATCGTGCTCGCCATGGCGTGGCCGGGCCCGGCTGCGCTCGGCGACATGATCTGGCCGGCCGAGCGTGACCGCAGGCTGGCGGCGGCTGCGTTCTGGGCGGTTTTTCTGCTGCCGGTAATCGGCGCGCTGGCGGGCGGCGCCGAGATCACCTCGCTGTGGTCGATGCCGTGCTGGACGCTATTCCCGGTGCTGTTGTTGTCGCGGCCGGCGGTGCTGGTGATCGCCGCCGACACGCGTCGCCTGTTGATCGCCGCTGTGGTGGTGCCGCTCGTCATGCTGATCGCAGCGCCGCTGTTTGCCATTCAGGTTTTCCGGGCTGGGCCTTCGCCTGCCAGCGCGCAGGCGCAATTACTGGCGGGCGAGGTCGAGGCCGAATGGCACAAGGTGACGCCGCGGCCGTTGCGCTTTGTCGGCGGCGACACCAATCTGGCTTATGGCGTCGTCACTTACGCCGCCGACCGTCCGCGCGCCTTGCCGGGCATGGCGCAGCCGGACGCCAGTGAGTTGGCGCGCAACGGCATGGCGCTGGTGTGTTTTGCGCAAGATGACGGATGCGTGAACGCGGCGCAGGCGAGCTCGCCCGATGGCCGCCGCGTCGAGGCCGACATCGTGCGCAATTATCTCGGCATGACCGGCAAGCCGCAGAGCTATACGATCGTGATCGTGGCGCCGAAGTAATTTCCGTCATTCCGGGGCGCGAGCGTAGCGAGCGAACCCGGAATCCAGGGAAGCCCGTGATGTCTCTCTGGATTCCGGGTCCGGCGCAAAAGCGCCGTCCCGGAATGACAGAAATTAATACCGATAATGATCGCTCTTAAACGGGCCGGCCTGCGGCACGCCAATATAATCGGCCTGGTCCTTGCGCAGTTCGGTGAGTTTCACGCCGATCTTGGCCAGATGCAGCCGCGCGACTTTTTCGTCGAGCGACTTCGGCAGCACATAGACTTCCTTCTTGTACTTGCCGTCTTTGTTGTTGGCCCACAATTCGATCTGCGCCAGCGTCTGGTTGGTGAACGACGCCGACATCACGAACGACGGATGGCCCATGGCGTTGCCCAGATTCACCAGCCGGCCTTCCGACAACAGAATAATGCGGTGATTGTCCGGGAAGGTGATCTCATCGACCTGCGGCTTGATGTTGTCCCATTTCAGGTTCTTGAGGTGCGCAATTTGGATCTCGTTGTCGAAATGGCCGATGTTGCACACAATGGCGCGATCTTTCATCGCGCGCATGTGCTCGATGGTGATGATGTCCTTGTTGCCGGTGGCGGTGACGAAGATGTCGGCGATCGGCGCGGCATCTTCCATGGTCACGACCTGATAGCCTTCCATCGCGGCCTGCAGCGCGCAGATCGGATCGACTTCCGACACCATGACGCGGCAGCCGGCCTGGCGCAGTGACGCGGCCGAGCCTTTGCCGACATCGCCGAAGCCCGCGACCATCGCGACTTTGCCGGACATCATGACGTCGGTGCCGCGGCGGATGCCGTCGACCAGCGATTCGCGACAGCCATAGAGATTGTCGAATTTCGATTTGGTGACCGAGTCATTGACGTTGATCGCCGGGAACAGAAGCTGTCCGGTCTTCTGCATGTCATAGAGACGGTGCACGCCGGTGGTTGTTTCTTCCGAGACGCCTTTGATGTTCGCGGCCAAGCCGGCGAAATAGCCCTTCGGCTTTTCCTTCAAGATGCGCTTGATCAGCGCGTAGAACACTTCTTCCTCTTCGGAATTGTGCTGGTCGAGGAATACGGTGTCGCCCTTCTCGGCGCGCAGGCCCTGATGCACGAACATGGTGGCGTCGCCGCCGTCGTCGAGGATCATGTTGGGCGTGCCGCCGCCGTGCCATTCGAACAGCTTGGCGGTGTAGTCCCAATAATCCTTCAGGCTCTCGCCCTTGATCGCGAACACCGGAACGCCGGCGGCGGCGATGGCCGCGGCGGCATGATCCTGCGTCGAATAGATATTGCACGACACCCAGCGCACATCGGCGCCGAGCGCGACCAGCGTCTCAATGAGCACCGCGGTCTGGATCGTCATGTGTAGCGAGCCGGCGATGCGCGCGCCCTTCAACGGCTGCTTGGGGCCGTATTCCTCGCGGGTCTGCATCAGGCCGGGCATCTCGGTTTCGGCGATCGAGATTTCCTTGCGGCCGAATTCGGCGAGCTTGATGTCCTTGACGATGTAATCGGTGGCGGGCGGCTTGGCGTGAGCGGTCATGACGATCCTATGCAACAGACAAAATAAGGATGAAGGGGCTGGCCGTGCCTATAACAGGGCTAAGCCGGACCCGCAACGCATATATAAGGATTTCTTTATGTAGCGGCAGGAAGAAAACCTATTCTTCTTCGCCGAATTTGCCCGACACCAGCGCGACCAGCGCGTCCACGGCGGGGGCGGCTTCCTTGCCGGTCGCCTGGATGGAGATGGTGGTGTGGGTGGCCGCGCCCAGCATCATCAGGCCCATGATCGATGTGCCGCCGACGGTTTCATGACCGCGAGTCACGATAATGGCGGCGTCGAATTGCTCGGCCATCATCACAAATTTCGCCGAGGCGCGGGCGTGCAGGCCTTTTTTATTGACGATCTCGACTTCGCGTATCACGGGCACGCCGTATTCGGCCGGGGCTTTGCCGTCCGCTTGAGCGGGGCCGGTCATTTCCCGTTGAGCACCCGGCTCGCGATTGTGCAGTATTTGCGCCCAGCTTCCTGGGCCGCGGAAACCGCGTCTTCGAGCGGGCAGGTTTCCCGCACCTTGGCGAGCTTGATCAACATTGGGAGGTTGATCCCGGCCAGTACCTCAACCTTGGGCTGGCTCATCACAGAAATGGCGAGATTTGACGGGGTGCCTCCGAACATGTCGGTCAGGATGGCGACGCCTTCGCCCGAGTCCACCCGCTTGACCGCGTCGAGGATATTTTTACGGCACTGTTCGACGTCGTCGTCGGGGCCGATGGTGATCGCCTCGATCTGTCGCTGGGGCCCAACTACGTGCTCCAGCGCCGAGCGGAACTCAATCGCGAGCCGCCCATGAGTTACTAAAACGAGGCCGATCATCCCGCACTCCTCGCGGGCGCTTCGCTGCACCGCACGATTGGGGCCGCATTCAGGCCCATCCGAGGCCCCATTGCAAGGGCTCTCGTCGCTATATAGGCGCTCTGTTGCACTGCGGAAAGGCGGGGCCAAAGGAGGGCTCTTTTGTCCGTTTTCAGCGAGGGTCGATCCTAGGCCCTTGTTGGTTAATTTTTCCAGCAGGATCGAGGGCCGGGGGGTAGCCCAAGACGGGTGCCAAGGTCAAATTACGCTTTGGACAGTTCGCAAGGCCGCCAACACCAAAGGCAGCCCGTCCATGCCGGCTCCGATCGCCAGGCGGGGCAGAATAATCCCGGATATCGTGGTGGTTTCGGCGGTTGTAGCCGGAATCCGGTCGGCATCTTCGGCCGCCAGATCGACCACCAGGCCTACCGCCGCCAGGGGTTCGAATGCCACCCGCCGGATACCGAGGCCATAAATTTCGATAATGCCGGCCAGCGCCGGGGCCGGCCGGACCAACAACCGGCCGTTGCGGGCTTCGACGATGGCGCGGTCGTCAATCACCAAACGGGAAAACCGCAGGCCACTTTGCAGCAGATCCCACGCCAGCCGCGATTTGCCCGCGCCAGACGGGCCGCGGATCAGCACGGCCTTGGCGCCTACCAGAACGGCGCAGGCGTGGACGGTAGGCATGTCGGCCGCCATCACATCGCCGGCAGGCGGACGATGAAGCGGGCGCCGAGCACACGCGACAATTCGCCCGGGTGCGCAAAGCCCATGCGGTTCTCGACGCGGATCGAGCCGCCATGGGCTTCGACGATTTGCTTGGTGATGGAGAGGCCCAGTCCAGAATTCTGTCCGAAGCCCTGCTCGGGCCGGTCGGTATAGAAGCGCTCGAAAATCCTATCCAGGGCTTCGGGCCGGATGCCGGGACCGTCGTCATCGACGAGGATTTCGATTTCGTTCTTCAGGCGGCGGCAGGTGATGCGCACGCTGGCGCCGGGCGGCGAGAACGAGCGGGCATTGTCCACCAGATTGCTGACCACCTGGCCCAGCCGCGAGTCGTGGCCCGGCACCTGGAAATCGCGCGGCGCGCCGCCCTCAAAGGTGAGCTTCACCTTCACATCGTCGGTGTGAATCTCGTTGGCGGCCGCAACCAGCGCGTCGAGCAGTTTCGCCAGTTCGACGGTGGCCACTTCCTGGCGTTGCAATTCGGCGTCGAGCCGGCTGGCGTCGGAAATATCCGAGATCAGCCGGTCGAGTCGTTTCACGTCGTGCTCGATGACGTCGAGCAGGCGCTTGCGGTTGGCATCGGTCTTGGCCATCGGCAGCGTTTCCACCGCCGAGCGCAGCGACGTGAGCGGATTGCGCAATTCATGCGCCACGTCGGCGGCGAAACTCTCGATTGCCTCGATGCGGCTATAGAGCGCGCCAGTCATGTCGCGGAGCGCGCCCGACAAATGGCCGATCTCGTCCTTGCGGCGCGTGAAATCCGGAATCTCGACACGGGTGCGGATGCGGCGGCGCACGCGCTCGGCGCCTTCGGCCAGCCGGCGCACCGGGCCGGCGATGGTGCCGGCCAGCAGCATCGAGAGCACGATCATGACACCGGCGGCGACCAGAAACACTTTGACGATGGCGAGCCGCTCGGCTTCCACCATGTCGTCGATGTCGGCGCCTTGCGTCGAGAGCATCAGCACGCCGCGCACGGCGCGGAAGCGCTGCACCGGCACGGCGACCGACACGATCACTTCGCCGCGGTCGTTGACGCGCACCATGCTGGCATGCTGGCCGTTGAGCGCCTGATCGACTTCGGAATAGCCCTTGCCGTTTTCCGGTCCAAGTTCCTTGTAAAGCGGCAGGTCGCCGCGCCCGAGCCAGCGGCGCACGGCATTAAAGGAACGCTCGGCAATGCCGGGCTTTTCGGCGTCGGGCGCCGGCAGATCGAAACGCAGCACATCGCCGCGGCCGTAGAGATTGCGGCTGTCGAGAATCAGCACGCCGTCGCGGTCATAGATGCGCGCGCGCGTTTTGGTCGGCGAGACCAGACGGCGCAATACCGGTGCGACGCGCTCCGGATTGATCGGAAATTCGATGCCGGAGAGGGTGTCGTCGGACGGCCCATAGCTCTGGCCGGCTTGCAATTCCAAAAGCCGATCGGGATCGATGGTGATCGAGTCGGTTTCCACCGTGGCGGAGGCGGCGATGGCGCCGGCGATGATCTCGCTCTGCACCAGCAGGCTTTGTACGCGTGCGTCGATCAGGCCGGCGCGGAATTGCGAGAGATAGAGCACGCCCGACAACAGCGCGATCAGGCCGGCGAGATTGAGAAAGACGATGCGGCGGGTGAGGCTGGAGAAAACCAGCGAAACGAAAAACGACCAAGCCGAACCAGCAATTCCCCGAATGGCGCCAAAGCGCGGGGGCGCGCGCTCCATGGCCTGACGCCCCGCGTCGTGGCCTTCGGCCTGCGCTTTCTGTGCTTCAAGTTCCGCGGTTCGATCGAGCACGTCGTTTAATCCAGCCCGGTTGATCGCCCCTTTGGACTTTACTCCATTCCGCTCATTCCCGCACCCGCCTGCGCGGGCGCAGGCTCCAGCGGGAATCCAGGGGCGGCAAACTACGCAGGTTCCAGCACTGGGTCCCCGCTTTCGCGGGGACGAACGGCTAGACGGTCATTACGCTTCCTTGAAACGGTAACCGACGCCGTAGAGCGTCTCGATCATCTCGAAGTCGTCGTCGACGACCTTGAACTTCTTGCGCAGGCGCTTGATGTGGCTATCGATGGTGCGGTCGTCGACATAGACTTGGTCGTCATAGGCGGCGTCCATCAACGCGTTGCGGCTTTTTACCACGCCGGGGCGGGTGGCGAGCGCCTGCAAGATGAGGAACTCGGTGACCGTAAGGGTGACCGGATCGTTCTTCCAGGTGCAGGTGTGGCGCTCCGGGTCCATGCGAAGCTGGCCGCGCTCGAGCGCCTTGGCGTCGTTTTCCTTTGTCGTCAGTGCCGGGTCTTTCGGACTGGCGCGGCGCAACACGGCCTTGACGCGCTCGACCAGCAGGCGCTGCGAAAATGGTTTGCGGATGAAATCGTCGGCGCCCATTTTGAGGCCGAACATTTCGTCGATTTCCTCGTCCTTGGAGGTGAGGAAAATCACCGGCATGTCCGATTTCTGCCGCAGCCGGCGCAACGTCTCCATGCCGTCCATGCGCGGCATCTTGATGTCGAGAATGGCGAGGTCGGGCGGCGAGGTCTTGAAACCGTCGAGGGCGGAGGCGCCGTCGGTATAGGTCATGATCCGGTAGCCCTCGGCTTCGAGAGCCATCGAAACGGACGTAAGGATGTTGCGGTCGTCGTCGACGAGAGCGATTGTTGGCATGGAGCCCCTTTGAATTCGTCGCTTTGGTCTTTGGCTGACGTTGCCCGCGTGTTTTGAAGCCCAGAAACGGGGTTCGAAATGTGGCCTCTTTGCATCAACTATGTGATTCTGTAGCGAAATCAACCCCAAAGCGCGAAACTCATCAAATGAAGCCCGATATCGCCTTCAATGCGCCGATTGCCGCCAAGAAACTGCTGCGCGAGGGGCGATCCGGCGCGCTCGCGACGCTCATGCCGGGTTCGGGCGATCCTTACTGTTCGCTGGTCAATGTCGCGACCGCGGCCGATGGCGCGCCGCTGATGCTGCTATCGACATTAGCGTTGCATACCAAGAACTTGCGCGCCGACAAGCGCGCCTCGCTGATGCTGGACGAGCGCAATTATTTCAAGATTCTGGACGGCGATCCGCTCGAAGGCGCGCGGGTCATGTTGATGGGAGAGGTGACCGAGGAGGGTTCTTCTTCTGCCCGAACAGCCTATCTTCTGCGTCATCCGGAAGCCGAACAGTTCGTGTTCTTCAAAGACTTCTCATTCTACCGGATAAATATCGAACGCGCGCATCTGGTGGCAGGCTTCGGGCGCATCGTCGATCTTAAACCGGCGGATCTGCTCACCGACGTGTCGGATGCCGGCGCGCTGCTCGAGGCGCAAGCCTCAGCGATCGAGCATATGAATGCCGACCACGCCGAGGCGTGCCGGTTCTATGCCACCAAATTGCTCGGCGCGCCGGACGGCGACTGGCGCTGCGCCGGCATCGATCCCGAAGGTATCGAATTGCAAAATGGCCGCATGGCGCTGCGGCTGTTTTTCCCCACGCGCGTCACGGCGCCCGGCCCGCTGCGCGCGGTATTGAAGCAACTGGCCGATGAGGCGCGTGCAAAATAGTTAATCCCATGCCGCGCTTGGCACATTAAGCACTCATGCAAGTTCCACGGCGTTATTGTTGCAGCGCAATGGCTTGCGCCAATTCTGCATGGCATTTGGTCTTGGCAATCCGCCGCGTTCGTGATTATGGTCGCGCGCTTTCAGGCGAGGGGCTAGACTAACGTCTATAGCCGCATAAGGCCTAACGGCCGTATCGGGCCTCACGACCCATGAGGTTGTGGCGGGTAAGCGGCCGCTGTTCGGGAGGATTTCGCGTGCAAGAGACCGGTATTCGGAACGGCGCCTATGGCGCCGACAAATTCGGCTTTAAGGGGCTCGACGCAGTCCACTGGAATCTGACCGAACCGGCGCTCTACGAGCATGCGATTGCCAACGGCGAGGCCTCGCTGGTCGAAGGTGGCGCGCTCTGTGCCGAGACCGGCCACCACACCGGCCGCTCGCCGAAGGACAAGCATACCGTCGTCGACGACCTCACGCGTGATTCCGTGTGGTGGGACGGCAACCGCAAAATGTCGAAGGAGAATTTCGACAATTTGCTGGCCGACTTCCAGGCGCATATGCAGGGCAAGAAACTATTCGCGCAGGACCTCTACGGCGGCGCCGATCCGGCCTACCGCATCAAGGTGCGCGTGTTCGCCCAGCTTGCCTGGCATTCGCTGTTCATCCGCCAATTGCTGATCCGGCCCGAGCGTTCCGAACTCGCCGGTTTCGTTCCCGAACTCACCATCGTCGATCTGCCCTCGTTCAAGCCCGACGCCAAGCGTCACGGCGGACGCGAAGGCTCCGACACCATGGTGGCGATCGATTTCACCCGCAAGATCGTGCTGATCTGCGGCAGTTCTTACGCCGGTGAGATGAAGAAGTCGGTATTCACCACGCTCAATTTCTATCTGCCGGCGCAGAATGTCGTGCCGATGCATTGCTCGGCCAATGTCGGGCCGGATGGCGACAGCGCGCTGTTCTTCGGCCTGTCAGGCACCGGCAAGACCACGCTGTCGGCCGATCCCAGTCGCACTTTGATCGGCGACGACGAGCATGGCTGGGGTCCGCAGGGCATCTTTAATTTCGAGGGCGGCTGCTACGCCAAGACCATCAAGCTGTCGCGCGAGGCCGAGCCCGAGATTTACGACGCCACGCTGCGCTTCGGCTCGGTGCTGGAAAACGTCGCGTTCGATCCAGATACGCGCAAATGCGATTTCGACGACGACAGCAAGACCGAGAATACGCGCTCGGCCTATCCGCTCGATTTCATTCCCAATGCCTCGCGCACCGGCCGCGCCGGCCATCCCAAGAACATCATCTTCCTCACCGCCGACGCCTTCGGCGTGATGCCGCCGATTGCCAAGCTTTCGGCCACGCAAGCGATGTATCACTTTCTCTCGGGCTATACCGCCAAGGTTGCCGGCACCGAGAAGGGACTGGTTGGCGTCGAGCCGGAATTCTCGACTTGCTTCGGCGCGCCGTTCCTGCCGCGCGATCCGTCGGTCTATGCTGACTTGCTGCGCCACTATATCAACCAGCACGGCGCCGATGTCTGGCTGGTCAATTCGGGCTGGACCGGCGGCATTTACGGCGTCGGCCGGCGCATGCCGATCAAGGCGACGCGCACGCTATTGACCGCGGCGCTCAACGGCTCGCTGAATAATGCCGACTTCCGCACCGATCCTTATTTCGGTTTCGCGGTGCCGACGTCGGTGCCGGGCGTCGAGCCGCATCTGTTGAACCCGTTCAAGACCTGGAAGGACAAGGCCGAGTTCGACAAGACCGCGCGCGGCCTGGTCGGCATGTTCCAGAAGAATTTCTTGAAGTTCGAAAGCCACGTCACGGCCGACATCAAGGCGGCGGCGCCGGAAGTACGCATCGCGGCGGAGTAGTTTTCGAGCGGCGCATGAATTAAAAAAGGCGGCCCATGCGGCCGCCTTTTTGTTTTAGAGATTGCCGGTTTTCTCGTGCGCCGGGTTACGTCCGCCGCTACTTTAGTTTTTCCTGAACCAGAAGCATTTCCTTGAGTGTGGCTTGGCTCAGCAAGCCCGGCTCCTGCTCGGGCTTGGGCTCCGAATCGTCGATGGCGGAAAACTCGTCCATGTGAGGGTCGTTTGCGGGCGCCGGTTGCCCCAGCCCGAAACTTTCGCCGATTTCCTCGGTGTCGCTGGAATCTTTAACCGAACTGCCGGCTCGTATTCGGTAGCCGCTAAGACTCTTTCGCCGCTCCAATTTCTTTGGCTTGGGCGGCGGGACATAGGCGAGCGGCGGCAGCTGCACGTGATGGCGCGACATGGCTAATCTCATTGGCCCCTGCGATGACGAAGCAAGAGACGGGCCACGAAAAGCCGTTGAAAATAGGCCGGCCGGCGGTGCGCGGTTTGCCGTGTCGGCATTATTTGCCGGGCAATGCGGCGCAAGGCGACTTTCGACGCTGAGCCGAAGCCATAAGGCTTCGCCGGGTTGTCGACCAGAATGCGTTTGCGTAATGCAGTGTCGGGCGGCGCTACCTCGCCCGAAATGGCGCTGTTCACGGATTTTGGGCGACTAAGGTGGGCGAGACTCCGGCGGAGAATATCAATAAAAAAGGCGGCCCATGCGGCCGCCTTTTTTAGATTGCGTGCAAGCGTTCAGTTGGCTTGCGCCAAGGCGCCCCCGATGCGATCGAAGCGCGCCTTCTGTTCGTTCGAGAGCGAAGCGTAGAAGCTGCTGAGCGCGGGCTTGACCGTATTCGCCGCTTCGATCATGGCCTTGAGCCGCGTTTCCATGGCATCGAGCCGGCCCGGAGGCGTGAGCGGCGTCTCATCGGGGCAGGCGGCCTGCAAGATCGACACTGCGTTGCCGGTGGCGTCCTCGAGATCCTTGAGCTGGGCTTCCTGTGCGTCGGTTGGCTTGACCGCATCTTCGATCTTTTCCATCGGCAAATTGGTCAGGCCGGGCTTTTGCTGCTTGCAGCTATTGTCGGCCGTGGCCGTGGCCGAGCCGGTGGTCTCGGCCGGAATGCTCGCGGTCTTCGCGGGCTTGGGACCGATCTGGTTGAAGCGCTCCTTCTGCTCGTCGCTCAAGGAATTGTAGAACTTGTCGAGCGCGGGCTTAACGGTTTCCACGGCCGAGAGCGTCGCACCGAGACGCGTGGTCATGGCGACAAGGCGGCCCGGCGGCGTCAACGGAAACGCGTTCTCCGACGGGCAGGACGCCTTGAACCCGGCCGCGGCTTTCGCACCGGCATCTTTTACGTCAACGAGCAATTGTTTCTGATCGGCGTTCAAGCCGACCTTTGACTGGATCTCGGCGGTCGGCCAGGCGGTGACGCCATTGCCGGGTTGCTTGCACAATTCCTGCACCGACGCATAGCTCGCTTGCGGCGCGGAATGCCCGACCGGTCCGGAGTCGACATAGACCGGCGGCGGGCCTTCCTCGCCCCAGAACACGCCGTCGAAGAAGTCGTCATAGGCATAGGCGAAGTAGCCGTCGTCATAGCCGCCCGGCCAGAAGGCGTAATCGAAAATGTCGGAATAGGCGTAAGGCCAGAATACGGGGCCGTACCACGGCACAAAGCCGGCGCGTTCGCCGTGCTGCCAAGCCTGGCCGGCGGCGTAATGCGACCAGCGCCCGCTCGGGGCATTGGCATTGGCGGCAAACGGCGCGGCGAAGCGGCCTTGCTGCGCCGCCTGTACCGTCACGCGCGGCTGGCCATTGCGGCGCGGCCCGCGCAATTGCGCGTTATTTTGGACGGCGGCATTGGGCTGCGCCTGCAAGGTCGTGCGGGCATTCGGTGTCGCTACTCCCTGCGCGCGCTGGACGCGGGCGCGCTGGATTTCCTGGCGCTTGGCGGCGCGCTGCGGAGCGGGCGTGGCGCGCAAGGCGCGGTTTTCGCGAAGACGCAGTGTGTGCTCCTGGCGCTGGGCCTGTCTGGTTTGCACCGCCGCGGCCGGCCGGTTGACCGTCGCTTGCGAATTCACATGCGCTGTGGGTTGCGCAACATGTTGGACGCGGCTCGGCGTTGCCGCGCGCTGAATATTATGCGGCACGGCCGCTCGCTGCGGCGTGAAATGCGGCGCGGCCCGCTGCGCGTTGAAATTGGGTGCGGCGCGCGGTGCGCTGATACGGGGTGCGGCTACGCGCGCGGGTGCTGCCCTTGCTGGAGCTGCCGCCGCCGGAGCAGCCGCCGCTGGAGCCTCCGCCCTTTCCGGCTTCTTTGCCTCGTCCGCACCGGCGTTCAAAGGCATGGCGACCGTGGCCAACAGCAACAAGGCTGCAAAACCTTTGGCCGCAAATTTTCCACTGGAATAGCTCAGCATAATGCAAATCCTTCACCAGCCCGTTTAGTTTCCCGGGCTGTCAACGATTCAACGGCGGCAAAGGTTGCTTCCTTCGGTAAATAGAAATGGATCGAGAATTCGTGATCGAAAATGAATGTTTGGTAATTTGGCGCTTCGCAGCGCAATAAAAACGCCGCCGGAAAATACCGGCGGCGCTGGATACGACGCGTTTCAGGGTTTGGCGCCACTGGTACGGGCGCCGCCCAGGCGCTCGAGCAATTCGACGGTCGGATAGGAATCCGCCGGCAGGCCGAGTTTCATCTGCGCCTGTTTGACCGCGGCGCGCGTGCCCGCGCCGAACTTGCCGTCAACTTCGCCGACGCCTTCATAGCCTTTGGCGATCAGCGCGCGTTGCAAGCTCGTCATCTGTTCGGATGTCAGCGGTACGATGTTGGCGGCGCCGGAACGGTTAAAGGCCGGCGCGCCGGCGATGCGCGTGGCGAAATAGGCGACCGTGGTGGAATAGACATAGGCCGAATTCCAGCCGAGGAACGCCTTGAAATTCGGATAGGCCAGAAAGGCCGGGCCGTGCCGGCCCATCGGCAGGATCATGGAGGCCGGCAGATCGCCCGACGGCAGCGAACCGTAAGCGGGCTTCACGCCCCATGAAACCCATTTCGAAACCGGAAGCTGGATGGTGAGGTCGGCCTGATCCCAGGGCAATTTCTCCGGCACGATGACTTCCTGCAGCCAAGGTTGGCCGCGCTGCCAGCCGAGGCTGACCAGGAAGTTGGCGCCCGAGGCCATGGTGTCGGGGATGCTGTGGATCAGATCGCGGCGGCCGTCGCCGTCGAAGTCGACGCCGCTCTTGAGATAATCGGAGGCGGTGAATTGCAAGCCGCCGAATTCGCCGGCCCAGTCGCCGATCATCTCATCGACGCTCTGGTCGCCGCGCTCGATGATGCGCAGCGCGTCGAACAATTGCGAGCGGAAGAAATCGGGACGGCGGCAGTCATAGGCCAGCGTCGCGATCGCGCTGAGAATTTTGTAGTTGCCGAAATTGGCGCCGAAGTCGCTTTCCAGGCCCCAGAAGGCGACCAGCACCGGCGCCGGCACGCCGTATTTTTTCTCGATCTTGGCGAACAGTTCAGCGTGCTGCTTGATCTTGGCCTGGCCGTTGGGAATGCGCGGGCCGCCGACCATGCGGTCGGAGAATTGGATGAAGGTCTGCTGGAATACCGACTGGCCGTGGTCGCGCTTGATGATGGCGGGATCGAGCGTCATCTGCGGCGAGGCCTCGGCGATCACCTTGGCCGAGATGCCTTGCGCCAGCGCTTCTTTCTTGAAAACGGCGAGCCATTGCTCATAGCTGCCATTGGTGTTTTGACAGGTGGCGGCCAGCGCAGGTCCGGCGAATAACGCGCCGGCCAGAACAAGCGCCAATTTCAATGTGCCTTTGGCCGGTTTGCGCATCGGTTAATCCACGGGTTGGACGAATTACAGGCCAAATCTGCCTAATGGCGGGCCCGGGTCAAGGACGATCCCGGATAAGCGTTAAGACCGATTCTTGTGCAAATGATGGTCTAAACCGGATTGTCATTGCCGGGCTTGATCCGGCAATCCATCCGCTCGAATAGAGAGTTTGGTTAAGGCCTTGCGGTTGCCGGCTATCTCGAAAGCTGAGCGCGGCGGCGCTCGTCGTTGCGCACGCGGTCGCTGACATGCGTGATGGTAGCGGCGGTCACTTCGCCGGCGCCGGGATTGGGCGGCATGATTTTCACTTCGGATAGTTTGTCGCGCGCGGATTTCGGGATGCCGCGATAATTGTCGACCGGCGTGAAGTCGGCGACATTGTTTTTCGAGCCGGTGAAAGCGGCGAGCCCGCTCTTGGTCGCGACCACATCGCCGGGGCGCAGCGTCGGGTCGTTGTCGATGTCCATGCGCGCCAGGCCAAATTGATCGTGGCCGTTGCAGGTGCAGCCGGACACCAATTGCTGGCGATAGACGAAGGCGTTTTCCGTGTCGGAATAGCGGCTGCCGTCGCCCGCCACGCTGTTGTCGATTGTTCCGCCGGAATAGACCTTGGTTTGGCTGGCCGGGCAGAAGGCATGGCAGCTTTCGGCCGCGCTCATGCCGGCATGCGCCTGTACCGGAAAGAAATGGCCGTCGCAGCTGCGAACGCAAAAGCCATGCGCCGGCGCGCTATCGGCCCGCTGCGGTTCCCGATTGACGCCATTGGCGGGATTTGAAAACGGATCGGCGAAGGCGCTGATATCGACCGGCGCGCGGGGCGCCTCGACCGCCTGGCGCAAGCTGCTAAATATGCGCTCGAACAGGCCCTGCGCGGAAGCTGGCGCAGCCAGACCAAAGGTCAGCAGCCCGAGGCTGAAAACGCCGAATGCCGCATTTTTGCAGCCGAACCCAAACATGGCGAAAATCCCGCTGTTGTGCCCGTCCCACGGACACCGCGCGAGGCGGCACAGCAACCCAACGCCCGGCCGGCCCAAAGGTTGCGGCCGATTGGGGACTGGATTTTCGCGTCAGAAGTAACGCCACCAAATATAGACATGGCAGATCGCCACCGAGACCAGCATCATCGGAAATGCGTAGAGCGTATAGGTGATGAAGCTGAACGGTACTTTGTTGCGTTCGCCGATGCCGGCAACCGTCAGATTGGCCGAGGCGCCGATCAGCGTGCCATTGCCGCCCAGGCAGGCGCCGAGCGACAGGCACCACCATAACGGCTGGATGTGATCGGCGCCGCCGAAGGCGGGCGCCATGTTCTTGATCAGCGGGATCATGGTGGCGACGAAGGGGATATTGTCCACGATCGCCGAGAGCACCGCCGACGCCCACAAAATAGCGTAGCCGGCATGCGCCATGTTACCGCCGGTGGCCCGCCACCAATTTGTTGGCGAGCAGCGTGAGCAGGCCGCCGACATCGACGCCGTGCACCACGACGAACAGGCCGATAAAGAAGAAGATGGTGATCCATTCCACGTCGCCGAAGGTCTGGTGAATATTATGCGCGGCTTTTTCGGAATGATGCACCCAGTTGTCGAGCAGCATCAAAATAGCGGCGCCCAGCATGGCGATGGTGGCGGGCTCGAGATGCAGCGGGCGTGCCAGCACGAAGGCGACCATCACGACGGTGAGGACGGTAAGCGACTGCTTGAGCAACAGCCAGTCCAGGATCGATTTGGCCGGGTCCATCTTCATGACCCGCGCCTCGGCGGTTGCCGAAGCTTTGAGATCCTTGCCCCAGAGGAAATGGATGATCGCCGCTTGAACGAACATCACGATGATGATCACCGGCGTGAGGTGAAAAACGAAATCGTTGAAGGTGAGGCCGACCTGCGAGCCGATCAGGATATTGGGCGGATCGCCGATCAGCGTGGCGGTGCCGCCGATATTGGAGGCGAAGATTTCTGCGAACAAATAAGGATAGGCCGGCACTTTCAGCGTCGTGCAAATTGCCAGCGTAACCGGAACGATGAGCAGCACCGTGGTCACGTTGTCGAGAAAGGCCGAGAGAACCGCGGTGGTGATCTGCAGAATGAACAAGATGCCGGCCGGATGCGCCTTGGCCGCCTTGGCCGACCATATGGCGAGATACTGGAACATGCCGGAGCGGCGCGAGATCGAAACCAGGATCATCATGCCGGTCAACAGGCCGATGGTGTTCCAGTCGATGCCCTTGATGGCTTCGTTCTGGTCGAGCACGCCGACCACGATCATCACGCTGGCGCCAACCAGCGCGATGATCGCGCGGTTGACCTTTTCCGACATGATGCAGGCGTAGGTAACGGCCAGGATGCAGGTCGACACCCACATCGGATTGAGCCCGAAATAAACCTGAGACGCCGCGTGTGCGGTCATTGTTGAGCCTCCCCCTGCGGGCGCGCGGCCTTGAGCGGCCTTGTGCACCCATCCCCGAATTCGCGCAGTGTGCCACGAAAGCGAGCCGCGGCCAAAACCGGCAGCCGATAGACTAGGGTCCGCCGACGGAAATGTAGGTGAGTAGACCGAACACCGGCAGCAGCACCGCGAACGACCAAGCCATATAACCAAAGAAGCTCGGCATTTTCACGCCGCGCTCGGTGGCGATGGCATAGACCATGAAATTGGGCGCGTTGCCGACATAAGTGAGCGCGCCCATATAGACCGCGCCCATGGAAATCGCGGCCAGCGTCGCGCTCAGTTTCCCCATTAGCACAGCGGCGTCGCCGCCGGCGAGCTGGAAGAACACCAAGTAGGTCGGCGCGTTGTCGAGGAAGGCTGACAACAGGCCGGTGAGCCAAAAATAGGCCTCCTCGTGCGGGCTGCCGTCTGTTTCAGTGACCGCGCGCAACAGCCACGCGAACGAGCCGTCATGGCCGGCATGCAGCATTTCCAGCACCGGAATGATGCAGATGAAAATGCCGGCGAACAGCTTGGCGACTTCGACAATCGGCTCCCAGGTGAAATCATTGGCCTTGCGGTGCTCTTGCGGCGTCAGCCAGAGCGAGAGCAGGGCAATCACGACCAGCGTGCCGTCGCGCACCAGATTTTGCAGTTCGATGGCGGTGCCGTCGATCGTGATATTGATACCGGGTTTCCAGGCTGCCGACATCAAAATGGCCGCGATGATGCCGGCAATCAGCGGCAGGTTGACCAGGCCGTGGAGCTTGATCGGTTCGGACTTGGCTGGTTTGGATTTCGGCTCGCCGCGCGCGATCCAAAAATCCAGCGCAATGAAAGCCGCCAGCACCAGTAGGGCGGCGACGGCCGTTTCGAACGCCAGATGCGTGGTGGTCCAGAAAAAATTGACGCCGCGCAGGAAGCCGACGAACAGCGGCGGGTCGCCAAGCGGCGACAGCGCGCCGCCGATATTGGCGACCAGAAAAATAAAGAACACCACGACATGCGCATTGCGCGCGCGCGTCGCGTTGGCGCGGATCAAGGGCCGCACCAGGATCATGGCGGCGCCGGTGGTGCCGACCAGGCTCGCCATCGCGGTGCCGAGCGCCAGGATGGCGGCATTTACCCAAGGCGTGCCGCGCAACCCGCCGGAAACATGGATGCCACCGGCCACCACATAGAGCGCGAACAGCAAAATGATGAAGCTCATATATTCCGCGAGCAAGGCATGCAGCAGGCCGGCCAGCGCGCCGGCGGGCCCAAATACGATGGCGAGCGGCGCCAGTGTCAGCAGTACCCAGGCTGCGGCGATCTTGCCGTAGTGCCGGTGCCAGAACTTCGCAAACAGCAGCGGGCCGGTGGCGATACTCAGCAGAATGCCGGCGAAGGGCAGCGCCCAATACCAGCCCATGGCGGCGCCATCGAGCGCGGGCGCGGCGTGCGCGGCGCTCGGCAGCAAAATCGCGGCGAAAGCGGCGAGGGTCATTTGGGCCAGGCGCATGGCTCTGCCTAGCCAAGCTTGGCGGCGGCGACAAGCCTAGCGCTGCCCCCGATCAGGCGTTAAGGGAGGTGCGGTATTCCCGACCCGAGACCCGTCATGCGTATCGCCGCCATCGCCGACATCGTCGTTCCGATCTCGTCCAAAATCGCCAACGCCTATATCGACTTCTCGCAGATGACCGCGAGCGTGGTGGCGATTTTTACCGACGTGGTGCGCGACGGCAAACCCGTGGTCGGCTTCGGCTTTAATTCGAACGGCCGCTACGCGCCGCAAGGCTTGCTGCGCGAGCGGTTCATTCCGCGGCTGCGCGAGGCCAAGGACATCGAGGATGCACGCGGTATCATCGATCCGGCCAAGGCCTGGGCGGCGATGATGAAAAACGAGAAGCCGGGCGGTCACGGCGAGCGTTCGGTCGCGGTCGGCGTGCTCGACATGGCGCTGTGGGACGCGGTGTCGAAAGCCGAGGGCGTGCCGCTGTGGCGGCTGTTGGCCGACCGCTACAATGGCGGTGTCGCGGACAAGACGGCGTGGGTCTATGCCGCCGGCGGCTATTATTATCCCGACAAGGATATCAGCGCGCTGCAAGACGAGATGAAGCATTATCTCGATCTCGGCTATTCCACCGTGAAAATGAAAATCGGCGGTGTGAAGCTAGCCGATGACATCAAGCGCATCGAAGCGGCGCTGAAAGTCGTCGGCGGCAAAGGCGAGAACCTGTGCGTTGACGTCAACGGCCGCTACGATCTCGACGAGGCCATCGCCTGCGGCGACGCCATCGCGCAGTATAATCTGCGCTGGTACGAGGAGCCGCTCGATCCGCTCGATTATCTGCTGCATGCGGCGCTCGCCACGCGCTATGCGCCGCCGCTCGCGACCGGCGAGAATTTGTTTTCGATGCAGGATGCGCGCAATCTCATCCGCCACGGCGGCTTGCGCGCCGACCGCGACTGGCTGCAATTCGATCCGGCGCTGTCCTATGGGCTAGTCGAATATCTGCGCACGCTCGACATGCTGGCGGCGCACGGCTGGTCGCGGCGGCGCTGCGTGCCGCATGGCGGGCATCAGTTCGCGTTGAACATCGCCGTGGGCCTGGGCCTGGGCGGCAACGAGTCTTACCCGCAAGTGTTTGCGCCGTTCGGCGGCTTTGCCGACAACACCGCGGTCAAGGACAGCCGCATCGCCATGCCGGACATTCCGGGCATCGGCTTCGAGGCGAAGAATGCGCTCTATGCGGTGATGAAGCCGATGTTGGCGTCTGGGTTTTGATTAGGCCAGACTTTAGTCATCAGTCATCAGGCCGGGCAACGAAGGGTTTTATAGATAAGGCTTTGAATTACTTACAATATTTTTGATTTGACATAATTGGATACGATTGGATACGATTGGATACGATTGGATACGATTGGATACGATTGGATACGATTGGATACGATTGGATGCGATTGGATGCCATATGAAAACTCATTCGCTCGAAATCACCCCCGAACTCTTAAGATTGATTGCCGAACTCGACGAATTCAAAGGGGGCTGGCGGGCCATGCAAGCGATGGCGCCCGAGCGACTAGCCG
>Ga0302320_10007721_pt1 | contig 23614 bp, 21 predicted proteins | sample Bog_T0_3_FD_202130 | JGI IMG/M metagenome (GOLD analysis project Ga0302320, IMG submission 202130) | Peat permafrost microbial communities from Stordalen Mire near Abisko, Sweden - Bog_T0_3 | ecosystem: Environmental > Terrestrial > Soil > Wetlands > Peat | place: Sweden: Abisko, Stordalen Mire... | reverse complement strand
CGAGGTGGAGCAGCCGAACTTTCCCGCGGAGATTACGCGCACCAACGGTAACGACAGCGACTGGCTACAGATGGCGCGGGTGAACAGCCGCACCGCCATGGAGATCGTGTCGGTGCATGTGGGATCGGCTTACGCGCTGCCGGCAGGACTGGAGTTCCACCAGAGCGAGGCGATTACGCCGACGGGTGGTGCCATTTTGCAGGGCGGCTGGTACGAGACCGGGGACCAGCAGGTTGCGCCGCGTGCAGACGCGCTGGTCCTGGTGACGTTCGTGGAAGAGGTAACGCTGAAGAACGGGATGGTGCTGAACGCTGACCATGCGAAGATCTCGGCGTTCTATAAAGATTGCTGCACCGGGCCCAACGCAGGCAAGCAGCCGCAGGCCCCGCAGGGACGGGTGCAGCCGGATATGCCGGGAGGAGCGCTAACCGCAAACTGGCAGCCGACGCCCGGCTTGGAACCTATTAAGTTCGACGTGGTGTCATTCCGCCGGGCGAAGCTGGATACAACCTTGCCCCCGTCGGCAACCAGGAGGCGAGCGCTTCCGCCGGACGGCGACTTTATTTCGTATCACAGCTCGACCATCGACAGCCTGCTGATGTTTGCATATCAAGGATGGAGCGCGGGCTCCTTTACCATCTGGGGCGAGCCGGACTGGGTGAAGAACGACCTCTATGATTTCACGGCGAAGGTGGCGCCGGAGGACGTGGTCGCGTGGAAGAACATGATGCTGATCGACAAGCGCGTCATGGTGCGGGTGGCATTGGAAGAGGCGCTGAAGCTGAAGGTGCATGCCGACACGTCGGAGCACCCGGTGTACGACCTGGTAGTGGCCAAGGGCGGACCGAAGCTCATGGACTACCACGCGGGCGATACGGTGACGCCTCCGTTTCCGGGGGCCAAGCCGATAACGGGACATGTGCTGACAGGGTACGATCGGGTCAACATGGTGTGCCAGGACATTACGATGGCCGACCTGGTGCTTGTGCTGAGCGAGCCGGATGACGGGGTGGGGCGGACGGTGATCGATAAGACGGGACTGACCGGCACGTACGACTTTACGCTGCCGATTCCCTATGCGCGGGCGCCGGAGCAGATTCAGCAGGCCACGGAAGATTTGGGAGTACCGTCGGTGTTTGAAGGACTCAAGCAATTGGGGCTACAGTTGGTGCCAGCGAAGGGGCCGACTCGGGGGATTGTGGTGGACCATATTGAAAGGCCGCCGGAGAACTAACGGGCTGATGACCCTCCCTGAAAACGCCGTGATGGCGAACTTCGATTGGCTCTGACTTCAAATTGGGCTATCGCCGAAGGCCTCCGAAGGAGGGAGGTCCTAGTCAGCTTCGGCGAGGGACATGCGGTGGCGGACGTCGGAGCCGCGCAGCCAGAAGATGACGTCCTCGGCGATGTTGGTGGCGTGGTCGGCGGCGCGCTCGAGATTGCGCGAGATCAGGATGGCGGTGAGCGCCTGCTCGCTGATGAGCGAGTGCTGCTGCATGGTCTCGACCAGCCCCTCCTGCACCGAGCGGTTCATATCGTCCACCTCGTCGTCCATGGAGAGCACGGTATCGGCCATCCTGGCATCGGCCTCGAGCAGCGCCTGGATGGCGGTGCGGATCATGACCCCGGTCTTCTCGCCCATCTCCTGGATGTCGATGGGGAGGGAGATCTGCGGGTAAGTGTGCATCTTCTGCGCGCGCTCGGCGATATTGGCGGCCTGGTCGCCGATGCGCTCCAGATCGCCGTTGATCTTGATGACGGAGAGGATGAAGCGGAGGTCGATGGCCATGGGCTGCTCCTTGGCGAGCAGCTCGTAGGCCATCTCGTCCACCGTAGTCTCGGCGGCGTTGATGGCCTCTTCGATCTCGAGCACGTGGTCGCAGAGCGCCATGTCCCGCTCCAGGTAGGCCTCGACGGAGAACTCCAGAGCCTGCTGCGAGAGAGCGGCCATGGCCAGCAGCTTGTCCTTGAGCTGGGCCATCTGCTGATGAAAGTTGATACGCGGCATCGCTTCGTCTCCCTGGCGGCGTAATTCTCCGTGCTCTCTATTGTGATGCAGGACGCGGACAATCGTGTGAATATGCGCCGGGAGTAGCCGCGAAGATACCACCATTCCGGGCGAGGGGCGCACGAAAGGCCATGTGCCGGGCCTACAGCCCTCCGGTTCGTGGCGCACGTCACCTAGGCCTTCGGCCTAGGCTGGTATATGCCGGGCCTTCGGCCCTTGGCGAGCGATTCTACCGTCTGCCTGAGCAAGAGGCATAATCGTCTACTCGAATTTGGAGGCTGACGGAGATCGACGGCGGCTAGGTGCCGAAGACGGCGTGGACGTAGTTGCCGTAGCCGACGATGACGGTGGAACCGACCAGCAGGATCAGGCCGCAGGTGACCAGGATCTTGGTGCGCAGGCTGGTGCCATGCCACTCCTTCAGCACGAGGCCCCAGAGCGTGGCGAAGATGATGATGGAGGCCATGTGCAGGGTCCAGGAGGAGAAGTCGTACTTGCCCATCTTGGTCTGGCCCATGGAGTAGAAGAAGAACTGGAAGTACCAGATGATGCCGGCCATGGCGGCGAAGATGTAGTTGGAGAAGAGCGTTTTGGGGGCGAGCCGGTCGTAGGTGGAGGCGTCGAGCGGGTCGAAGTCGACCAGGGTGTCGCCGGAGGTAGCGGCGGCGCGCATGGGGTTGACGCCGGGCTCGCCGGCAAACTGGCGGATGGAGCCATTCTGAAAGATGAGGATGGCGGACCAGACGAAGTTGGTGAGGAAGCCTCCCCAGAGGACGACGATGAGGACGGGCAGGTTGGCCCAGAGGTCGAGGCGGCCGTTGGCCAGCAGGTCGGTCTTGGCCAGGTCGCCCAGCGGTTTGCCGGCGGCGAGGCCGAAGGCGAAGAAGGAGCTCATGAAGCCGGCCAGGATGGCGATGGCGACGCCCTTGCCGAAGTTGTAATCGCGCTCGCCTGCCTCGGCCTTCTCCTCGGGGGTAATCTCATGTTCTTTCGAGTATCCCGCTGCTCCGTTGACCGCAACTCCTACGAGACAGACGAAGACTCCGAAGAGGATGATCTGGCCGGAGGTCTGGTGGAGGAGCGTGCCGATCTCGCCTTTGAAGATGGGAGGGACAAGCGTCCCAAAGAAGGCGCACAGGCCAAGCGCGATGGCGTATCCGAGCGCGATGCCGAGGTAGCGGATGGCGAGGCCGAAGGTGATGCCGCCGACCCCCCAGAGAATGCCGAACAGCAGAGCGTACTGAAGGGCGCGTGGGTTGGTGGCGTAGGCCTGATGCATGACGCTGGAGAGGTGCGGAACGAAGATCCACGCCAGGATCGGCGGGGCGACGATCCAGGCGGCGAAGCCCTGAATGATCCAGTAGACCTCCCACGACCAGCGCTTGATGCCGCGGAAGGGGATGAAGTTGGTGGCGGAGCAGAAGCCGCCGATCCAGTGGAAGATGACGCCAAGAAATGGATTCGGTCCCAAGATGCCTCGTTGCAACAGAGATTTGAATGATGCGCGTACCAATCGTACCTGAGATGGATTCTATTGTGGAAATAGAATGTCTATTGGACTAAGGTGGAAAGGATCGCCTTCGAAAGGTAAGAAGTCTTGCGAGTTTCGCTGTTTATTACCTGTTATAACGACACGCTGTTTCCGGAGACGGGCAAGGCAGTGGTGCGGGTGCTGGAGCGGCTGGGGCATACGGTCGAGTTTCCGGCGGGGCAGACGTGCTGCGGGCAGATGCATTGGAATACCGGCTACCAGGATGAGGCGATGCCCCTGCTGCGGCGGTTTGTGGAGCAGTTCCGAAATGCCGAGGCGGTGGTGAGTCCTTCGACCAGCTGCGTGGCGATGATGCATGACCACTATCCGCTGATGGCGGAGCGGCTGAAGGACGAGAAGCTGAAGGCGGAGGTGGCCGCGCTGCTGCCGCGGGTGTGGGAGTTTTCGCAGTTCCTGACGAAGAAGCTGGGGTTGGAGGATGTGGGTGCGTACTATCCGCATCGCGTGACCTACCACGCGAGCTGCCACGGGCTGCGCAGCCTGCAACTCGGCGATGGGCCGATGAAGCTGCTGCGCGCGGTGAAGGGGATCGACCTGGTGGAGATTGAAAACCTGGAGCAGTGCTGCGGGTTTGGCGGGACGTTCGCCATCAAGAACGCGGAGGTTTCGAGCGCGATGCTGTCGGAGAAGTTGCGTGGTGTGCTGAATACGCGGGCGGAGGCGGTGACGGGCTGCGACAACTCCTGTCTGATGCACATTGGCGGCGCGCTGCACCGTGAGCGGACAGGGGTGCGGCCGGTGCATCTCGCGGAGATTCTGGCGAGTGAAGAAGGCGGGGCGCGATGAGCTTGCGACGTACAAAGGCAAATACCGAGATTCTGGACTGCGTCCAGAATGACGAACATTCGGTTGGGGAACGGCGATGAGCGAAGCGTTGGATCCGAGGACGGCGCCGAAGTTTCAAGTAGCGGCGAAGACGCTACTGGGCGATTCGCAACTGCGCAAGAACGTGCGCCATGCCACCAAGGTGATCCAGACCAAGCGCGCCAAGGTAGTGGGCGAGATGCCGGACTGGCAGGACCTGCGCGAGGCGGGCAAGCAGATTCGCCGGCATACGATGCGGCATCTGGATTTCTATCTGGAGCAGTTTGAGCGCAACTGCACGGCGGCCGGCGGGCACGTGCACTGGGCGCGGGACGCGGAGGACGCGCGGCGGATTGTGGTGGAGCTGGTGAAGGCGAGCGGTGCGAACGGCGCATCGCCCACGGAAGTCATCAAGATCAAGTCGATGACCACCGAGGAGATTCAGCTCAACAAGGCGCTGGAGGCTGCGGGGATCCACGCATATGAGACCGACCTGGCGGAGCTGATCATCCAACTGGGGCACGACCAGCCGTCGCACATTGTGGTGCCGGCGCTGCATAAGAACCGGTCGCAGATCCGCGAGATCTTTGAGCGCGAGATGAAGCTGCCCGGCACGGATTTTTCCAAGCTGGGTGGGACGCCGCAGGACCTGGCGGATGCGGCGCGGCGGTTCCTGCGGGAGAAGTTTCTGCGGGTAAAGACTGCGGTGAGCGGGGCGAACTTCCTCGTCGCGGAGACCGGGAGCGTGTGCATCGTCGAGAGCGAGGGCAATGGCAGGATGTGCCTGACGCTGCCCGAGACGCTGATCTCGGTGGCCGGGATCGACAAGGTGATTCCGCGCTTTCAGGACCTTGAGGTGCTGCTGCAACTGCTGCCGCGCAGCGCGACCGGCGAGCGGATGAATCCGTATAACTCGATCTGGACGGGCGTGGATAAGGCCCCGGCTGGCGGGGATGGGCCGCGCACATTCCATGTGGTGCTGATGGACAACGCGCGGACGGAGATACTGGCGGACGAGGAGTCGCGGCAGACGCTCTACTGCATCCGCTGCGGGGCGTGCCAGAATGCGTGCCCGGTGTATCAGCAGACCGGCGGCCATGCGTATGGCAGCGTGTATGCGGGGCCGATTGGGGCGATCCTGACGCCGCAGTTGATGGAGATGCACCATGCGCAGAGCCTGCCTTACGCGTCCAGCCTGTGCGGTGCGTGCTACGAGGTGTGCCCGGTGAAGATCAATATCCCGGAGGTGCTGATCCACCTGCGCAATAAGGTGGTGAAGCAGCAGTCGTCCGGGTTGAACATTCTGGGCAACCCCGAGGTGATGGCGCTGAAGGCGGTGGCGCTGGTGTTCCGCAGCGAGACGGTGTTTCGCACGGCGCAGAAGATGGGACGGCTGGCGGAGCTGCCGCTGGCGCACAAAGATGGTCAGGGCGTGGGCTGGATCGACTGGCTGCCGGGGATGCTGGGCGGATGGACGCAGGTGCGCGACCTGCGGGTAATGCCCAAGCAGACGTTCCGCGAGTGGTTTGAACAGCGCGGGCAACACGCGGCAGGCAGACGGGCAACCGACGGGGCGGGGAAGGCGGCAGAAGATGGGCGCTGAGGTGGTTGCTGCAGGGGCGCGCGAGGAGGTGCTGCGGCGGATTCGCGCGGCGGTGCCGGATACGGCGAACGCGAGTGAAGCGGCCATTGGGGCGGAGTGGGGGACGATTCCGCGGGAGTATGCGCGCACTGCGAAGCTCGATCGCGAGGAGATTCTGGAGTTGCTGGAGGACCGGCTGCGCGACTACGACGCCACCGTGGTGCGGGTGAAGGCGGGCGAGGTGAGCGCGGCGATTGCGAGCGCTTTGACGGAGCGCGGCAAGCGACGGCTGGTGATTCCGGCGGGACTGGCGGAGGCGCTGGGCGAGGCGCTGCCGGCCGGATTCGAGTGGGTGGTGGATGAGGGGTTCACGCCGGCGGAGCTGAACGGATTCGAGGGCGTGGTGACCGCGTCGACGGTGGCGATTGCGGAGACGGGAACGATTGTGCTGCAGAATGTTCCCGGACAGGGAAGGCGGGCGCCGACCCTGGTCCCCGACTATCACTTGTGCGTGGTGCGCGCGGTGGATGTGGTGGAGACGGTTCCCGAGGCGATGGCGCGGCTGGCTGCGACGGCGCGGCTGGCGACCACGTTTATTTCGGGGCCATCGGCCACCGCGGACATCGAGATGACGCGCATCAAAGGCGTGCATGGGCCGCGCTTCCTGGACGTGATCCTGGTGGCGTAGAGCAGGCGCGGATTTTTCTGCAAAATTGCTCCAAGTAAACGCTAAAGTACTGGAAATTTGGAGTACTATTGGCAGAGTCGTTTCAATACAGAGTATATTTCCAGTTGAGGTTTTGGGGGATTTTTCATGGGCATCGACGGAGCAGGAACCGGCGCGCGGGCGACGGAACGGATATGGGCGGCGTTGGATGGTTTCCGGATCGAGGTGCCCTCGTGGGGCTTCGCCAACACCGGGACGCGGTTCGGTAAGTTCTCGCAGGCAGGCGCGGCGACCACGCTGGAAGAGAAGTTTGCCGATGCTTCCGAGGTGAACAAGCTGACCGGCGCGAGTCCGACGGTGGCGCTGCATGTGCTGTGGGACCTGCCCAACGGCAAGGGCGATGTGCCGGAGCTGCAGCGGCTGGAGAAGAAGTATGGAGTGAAGTCGGGATCGATCAACCCGAACCTGTTCCAGGCGCAGGAGTACAAGTACGGGTCGATTGCCAATCCGAGCGCGGAGATTCGCGGCAATGCGCTGGCCCACCTGCTGGACTCGGTGGAGATTGGGCGCGCGCTGGGATCGAAGGACGTGTCGATCTGGCTGGCGGATGGGTCGAACTATCCGGGCACGCAGTCGATGCACAAGCGCATCGAGTGGTTGGAACATGCGCTGTCTGCGACCCACGCGGCGCTGGGCGACAATCAGCGGATGCTGGTGGAGTATAAGCCGTTTGAGCCGGCGTTCTACCACACCGACATCGCGGACTGGGGCATGGCGCTGTCGCTGGCGCGCGCCGCCGGGCCCAAGGCCAAGGTGCTGGTGGATACGGGGCACCATCTGCAGGGCTGCAATATCGAGCAGATTGTGACCTGGCTGCTGCATCTGAATGCGCTGGGCGGCTTCCACTTCAACGACCGCAAGTTCGCGGACGACGACCTGACTCTGGGATCGATCGACCCGTACCAGCTCTTCCGCATCTTCCATGAGATTTTGTCGAGCGCTTCTCCGGCGGTTGCGGGCATTGCGTACATGATCGACCAGAGCCACAACCTGAAGGGCAAGGTGGAGGCGATGGTGCAGTCGGTGGTGACGGCGCAGGAGCTGTTTGCCAAGGCCGCGCTGGTGGACCAGGAGAAGCTGGCCAAGTTGCAGACGTCGTGCGATCTGGTGGCGGCGGAGCAGCTCTTCCGCGGCGCGTTCTGGACGGATGTGCGGCCGGCGGTGAAGGAGTGGCGCGAAGCGCGCAAGCTGCCCGCGGAGCCGCTGGATGCGCTGAAGGAGAGCGGCTACGTGGAGAAGGTTAGCCAGCAGCGCGGGGCAAAGAACGCGAACAGCGTTTCGAGCTACGCGTAACAAAGCTGTGAGTTGCGAGTGGCTAAATGGGGCCGGACTGCGGGGGGTGGTCGGCCTTTTCCTTTATTATCCATAGCCGACATTTGAAACAATGGACGAGGGGTTGGACCGAATCTCAATGAACAGGCGCTCCGCCATCTTTCTTGCGATCGGGCTTTTTATACCGAGGCTCTCTTACAGCACCCCCCCTGTTCTGAAACCCGTAAAGAGGATTGGTGTCGGTTGGCAAACGGGCAAGTGGGGCTGGATGAGCTTTGTCGCCTTCAGTCCGGACGGAACGATGGTTGCCTCGGATGCACCAGCATCCCGAGTCGATGTTTCCGGTGGTCTGACCTTGTGGAGCTTTCCCGAGGGGCGTCTGATCAAGAAGCTGCCCGGTCAACCGACGGCTATTTCCAACGATTGGAAATACTATGCAACTTCCCACGGCGTCCGCGAAATGGAGGCCGGAAGATCGGTGATTTCGGTGGGAGCGAGCGTGTACCCGATCTATGCTTTTAGCCCGGATAGCCGGCTCCTCGCCGAGACATCGACCGGACATGCCACTCGCGGCCCCCACATTTGTATTGTGGAGCTTGCCAGCGGCAAACAAGTGCGGGCGTTCGGAAAGCACGATGGCTTCTCGATTGCAATTAGCCCGGACGGCGAGACTCTGGCATCGGGCCATTGGGATGCCGTCACGCTCTGGAACATGAGTACCGGCAAACCGGAGGCAGTGCTCCGGGGAATGGGCCGATACGTGGATGCGTTGGCCTTCAGCAAAGATGGCAAATTACTTGCCGCAGGCACGGATGCGGGTGTGCTCCAGATTTGGGACGTGCAAAGTCGTACCAGACTTCATTCGCTCGACGTGGACGGCGGTTATGGTTATGTATCACAGCCAGCGTTCAGTCCCGATGGACGACTAGTTGCCGTGGGTATATACGGCACCGGCACCGTGTGGCTGATCGACGTTCACGACGGAAAGGTCATCGATCATAAGAAAGTGTCTGATCTCGGTTGCGGGTCTGTCGCCTTCAGTCCGGATGGCCGGTTTTTCATCACACCTTCCACAGGCGGACTAGTAACCTGGCCCTACGACAGAGGCGGAACGCTCCGGGTTTTCGAAGTCAGTGCTCCATGACATCCAAAGGCCGAAAGCCTCGGCTGTCGAACCTCCCGCGAAACGGCGTTTCGTCCAAGCGCGCCCCGGCGAGACTGGCGGGCCTGTGCCTGTAGCGGCAGTTTACAACTGTACCCAGCACGGGTACACTGAGGCGAGAGCATGAGTGAAGATTCAGCGCCCACCAAATGGTTCCAATTTGTTGAAGCGCCTGCTTTCGCGCGGTTCCGGGATGATTATCTTGACGATGACAGATTCGCGGAATTGCAAAGTTATCTTGCGAACAATCCCGAGGCGGGAGACATGGTGCCGGGCGCGGGAGGCATCCGCAAGCTGCGCTGGAAGGACCCTCGACGCGGGAAAGGGAAGCGTGGCGGACTGCGCGTCATCTACTACTGCTTCCTCTCTGAGCAGGAAATCTGGCTGCTGACTCTGTTCGACAAAGACGAGGCGGCAGACCTGACGAAAGACGAGAGGGAGCAACTGAGGCGAGCACTGGAAGCCGAGCGGACCGCACGAAAGGCCAGGAGCAGGAAATGAAAAAGCAGAATGCAACCAAACGGAATCTGTTCGCCGAACTGATGGAAGGCGTGGATGCGATGCGGGTCCATCGCGAGAGAAAGGTCACGCTCCGCACGCATACCGTGGCTGCCCCCGAAACTAAGGTGTCTCCGGGGGCGGAATTTTTCGTTGCCGCTCGTGAAAAGTTTAACGTCTCTCGTGCGGTGTGGGCCAACATGCTGCGAGTCAGTCCACGCACGGTGGAGAAATGGGAGCAAAGCGGGCAGGTCAGCCCTATTGCGGCTACATTTGTCGAACTGGTAACGCAATACCCGGACACCATCGAACGCTTACAGACGCTTCCCCGGCGTGTGTCGCGCCCAACCCAAAGAATCCGAGTGGCGAGTGCCGGTCGGAATTCTGCCTCCCAGCCCGCCGAGCGAACCGGCAAGCGCGGGTCTTCGCTGAAACGGTCGGCAAAGGTTGGCTGAGAAAGAAGTGAACCGGGGATTCGCCGAGCCCGCCGAACTTGCGCAAAATACGGTTTTTCGCACCTTCGTTTGCCCCGGACGTCAAACTGACCCACCGCCGGTGCAGCGCTTAGCGTGACCGGCCTCACACGGGATGGGCGCGGGTCTTGGTATTCTGACTGCACACATGGCAAAACCTATCGTTCTGACGATTCTTGACGGCTGGGGTTACCGGGCCGCGACCAATGGAAATGCAATCGCTCTGGCGCGCAAGCCGGTGTACGACAAGCTGCTGCGCGATTATCCCAACACGCTGCTTCATGCCAGCGACCACTTTGTGGGGCTGCCCGATGGGCAGATGGGCAACAGCGAGGTGGGGCATCTGAACCTGGGCGCGGGGCGAATTGTGCTGATGGACATTATGCGCATCGACCTGGCGATCGAGACGGGCGCGTTCTACCAAGACCCGACGCTGCTGGCGGCGATGGCGTATGCGAACGAGAAGGGCAGCGCGGTGCATTTTATCGGACTGCTGTCGGATGGCGGCGTGCATTCGCAACAGCGGCACCTGCATGCGCTGCTGAAGCTGGCCGCGCAGCAGAAGGTGGCGAAGGTATTTGTGCATGCGTTTATGGATGGGCGCGACACCTCGCCGACGGGCGGGCTGGGTTACCTGGAGTTGCTGGAGCAGAAGTTCCGCGAGATTGGGGTGGGCAAGCTGGCCAGCGTGAGCGGACGCTACTACGCGATGGACCGCGACCTGCGCTGGGAGAAGGAGCATCAGGCGTTCGACGCGCTGGTGACCGGGCATCCGCAGGGTGGGACGTATGCGGACGCAAGCGTGCGGCTGAAGGAGCTGTACAACAGCGATATTACCGACGAGTTCATACCGCCGTTTACCGTGGTGGATGCGGCGGGGCACGCGGTGGGGCCGATTCGCGACAACGATGTGGTACTCAACTTCAACTACCGGGCGGACCGCGCGCGGCAGATTACCCGGGTGCTGGCGCGCAACTCGGGGTTGACGGCGAATGGCGGGATCGATCTGCCCAAGGCGGCGGAGCTTGATCTGGAGATTCCGCGCAGCCTGGTGCCGAACGGCCTTCACTACGTCTGCATGACGCAATACGATAAGAACTTCAAGCTGCCGATTGTGATTCCGCCGGAGTCGATGGACAACCTGCTGGCGCACCTGATGGCGCAGGCGAACCTGCGCAACCTGCGCGTGGCCGAGACGGAGAAGTACGCGCACGTGACGTATTTCTTCAACGGCGGGATCGAGAAGCCGTTCGGCGGCGAAGACCGCATACTGGTGCCGTCGCAGAAGGTGGCGACGTACGATTTGGCGCCGGAGATGTCGGCGGCGGGGATCGCGGATGCGGTGGTGAAGGCGGTGGGCGACACGGCGTTCGACGTGATTATCGTGAACTTTGCGAATGCGGACATGGTGGGCCACTCGGGCAAGATTGAGCCGACGGTGCGCGCGGTGGAGACGGTGGACCGCGAGCTGGGACGGATCTATCAGGCAGTGAAGCAGCGGGGCGGCGCGTTGCTGGTGACGGCGGACCATGGCAACGCGGAGATGTTGATCGACCCAGTGACCGGCGGACCGCACACCGCGCATACCACCAATCCGGTGCCGTTTATTTTGATCACGGATGCGCCGAATGGGACGGTGAGCCTGAAGCCGGAGGGCAGCCTGCGCGACATCTCGCCGACCATGCTGGGACTGCTGAAGCTGGACAAGCCAAGCCAGATGACGGGCGGGAATTTGCGCGTGGTAACTCCTCTCGCCGTCTAGCTGCGCGGATCGTGCTTCGGTTTTGTTGCGGTGCGGGTTCTACATCGAACCCATGGGCATGGTGCTGCCATCGGGCATGGTCATGGTGGCTGTGGTCTGCTTGGCCTTCTGCCGATTTTGCTGGTTCTCTATCATGGCGAACATGGTCTTCATGTTGCAGGCCAGCTTGCGGGCTTGAGCGAGGGTGCCCGAGGAGACGGCGCCGTTGTAGCAGTTGATGGACGCGTTCCTGGTGGTGACGCCGATGGGCAGGACGTAGTGGTAGGCGCCCGAAGGAAACTCCGGGGTCGCGCTGGTGATGCCGTTGCAGGCGTCCAACTGCGAGACCTGAACGATGTTTCCTTTGTTGTCGCGGCCGCCGTAGACGGGGAAGCCATCGAGCGCGATGCCGATGAGGTGCGAGGGGCCGGTAGCGGTGTCGACCTGCGAGGTGACGCAGCTTGGGTTGCCGTGGGCATGCCAGGTCATACCGTTCGAGTGCGAGTCGCATTGGTCGAGGAAGTACGCGGTCTGCTGCGTGCCCGTGCCGTCGGTGAAGGTGTAAGAAGCGTTGTCGGCGACGGCGGGGGTGCTGGCGTTCATCTCGAACGAATTGAACATGGCGGTGCCGGAGATGAGATAGCCGATGGCGCCCAGGCTGGTGGCCGTGGTCGAGCTGGCCTGGGTGGGGCAGATGTTGATGGTGGCGGAAGAGCCTTCGAGCGAAGGCGCGATGACGCTGGCGTAGGAGATGACCGCGAGCGCGGTGTGAGTGACGGCAGTATAGGCGACCGCGGTCTGGCTGCCGCTTGTCGGGGCGAGGTAGTAGGCGTTGGGCGTGTAGTCCGGCTTGCCGCTGGTGGTCAGGGTCATCTCGCAGGTGCTGGGAAAGCTGACCGTCACCGTGGACCCGAACGACATGGCTTTATAGATGGCGGTGTAGGCGTTGGGCGTTCCGGTCGAGGTGGTGGTCGAAGACGAGGCGCCAGTGCTGCCGCAGCCGAGGGCCAGGGTTGCGCCGGACAGACATACGGCCAGCGTACGGGAGATATGGATTCGGCGGGCTGGGGCGGTGGCCGATTTCAGAAGTGCATGCATGAGTTGATCCTCTTGGAGCTTCGTTTGCCAATTTGTGCTGGGGCCCGGATCGCGGGAGAGGCTGAGCGATCATCGCACGGACTGACGTGGGTTTAGCGGGATGGGATTACGTGTGGAGGCTGATTTTGTGAGGTTATTCGCGCTTGCAGACGGTGCGAATCGCGGCGGCGACGAGAAGGAGGCCGAGGATGAGGATGGCGAGAGTGGCGAGGAGATCGGTTTGCGGGGGGAGGGTGTGCGGGACTTCGTTGGGGGCCGGGAGGCCGAGGCCGGGGGAGACGGCGGCGAAGGCGAACATGGGGGCGCTCACAGTTCTGACTCTACTCCGTGATCTTCCGGCTACCTCACCGAGTCGGTCGGGCGTATACTCGCCGCGAGTGTTGATGGAGCCACAATTATGCGATCACGTTCGGTTCTCCTCGCAACAATAGGTGCCGGCCTAATCGGATGCGCTCTCCCAAGTACCCCGACGCTAGTATCTATCGCGGTGAATCCGAGTTCGGTGTCTGTAAGCAAAGGGGGCACAGTTCAGTTCACGGCTGTGGGAACCACATCGCAGGGCTATGTGGTGAGTCCGTTGACGGCCAACTGGTCATTCAGCGGCTTTACCAGCATTCCGATTCCAACTGGTGTGAGCATCGACGCGAACGGCCTCGCGACTTGTTCCGGTTTTCAAGGCACGGTGCCGGCGTATGCGATTCATTCTGTCGACCTGAGTGCGTCACCACCCGCTGAGGTAGGTCCGGGTACAGGCATGGGTTTCGTTGGTGGTATGGGCCGACTTACCTGCAAGTGAACTAGAAGTCGCGGCGGCCTTCGAGGGCGCGGGTCATGGTGACTTCGTCGGCGTACTCGATGTCGGAGCCCGCGGGGACGCCGGTGGCGATGCGGGTGACGCGGAGGGTGGGGTTGACCCGGCGGATCTCGGCTGCGAGGTAGGCGGCGGTGGCTTCGCCCTCAGTGGTAGGTGAGGTGGCGAGGATGACCTCGCGGATGCTGCGGTCTTCCTCTGGCGCGGGCGCGAGGATGCTGTCCGGATCGGCGGCGAGACTGGTGGACGCGGCAGAAGTAAGGCGGGTGAGCAGGTTGGCGATGCGAAGCTGCTCCGGGCCGACGCCGCCGATGGGCGAGAGCGTGCCGTGGAGCACGTGGTAGACGCCGTTGTAGCTGCGGGTCTTCTCGATGGTGGCGATGTTGGTGGGTTCCTCGACGACGCAGACGATATGGCGGTCGCGGACGGCGCTGGTGCAGTAGCCGCAGGGATCGACGTCGGTAATGTTGTTGCAGATGGAGCAGAGGCGGAGCTTCTCGCGCAGCTCGAGGATGGCTTCGGCGAGGGCGCGCGCGTCCTCATCCGAAGCTCGCAGGACGTGGAAGGCGAGGCGCTGCGCGGATTTCGTCCCGATGCCGGGCAGCTTGCGCAGCTCGTCGATGAGGCGGGACATGGGCTCGGCGAATCGGGACATGGAGGACCAGTGGTGAGTGGTTAGTAATAAGTGGTAAGTGAAAGCGAAGGCAAGCGATTATTCGAGACCAGGAAGGTTGAGGCCGCCGGTGAGCGAGCCCATCATGCCGGCGACCGAGGACTTCATGGCCTCGTCGGCGCGGCGGCCGGCTTCGTTGACGGCGGCGGCGATGAGGTCTTCGAGCAGCTCGATGTCGCCGGTGGAGGCGCCGAGCGCGGTGGGCTCGATGGTGAGGCGCAGGACTTCCTTTTTGCCGTTCATGCGCACCTTGACCATGCCGCCGCCGGATTCGGCCTCGACGATGGTTTGGGCGAGCTTCTGCTCCATCTGCGCCTGCATCTCGCGCGCCTGCGCCATCATTTCTTTCATCTTGCCAAGGTCGGGAAGGTTCATAAGAAGTTGTCAGTTGCAAGTTGCAGGTTGCGAGTTGAGTGCGGCGCTGGTTAGTCGGGTTCGCGGAGGTCGATGACGGTCTGGATCTCTGCCTGGAAGAGCTTTTGCGCTTGCTGCACCATGGGATGCTCGAGCGCCTTGGCCTGAACCGAGCCGGAGCGGGCGGGGCGGACTTTTTTAGCAGCTGCAGGTGCGGCGGCGGCGGCGGGCAGCAGCGTGAACTTGGGGATGGCTGCGTTGCGGAGGACGGCGCGGACGATCTTCTCTGCCGCGGCGTTCATCACGACCGGCAGCATGGTGGGCGAAAGTTCGGTCTGGACGAGCGCTTCGCCGCCGGCGACGGTCCACGTGGCGTCGGCCATGGCATCCGCGGCAGAGGAGTGTTTGGCGGCGGCGAGGGCTTCGACGACAGCTTGCTGCGGGTCGGATGCGGTCGCGGCGACTGCGTGCGGGGCGAGGGGCGGAATTTGGCTCAGGGCCGGTGCGACGGTCTCGAAGACGGGAGAAGGAAGCGCGACATCGGGTTGCTGCTCGATGCGCTCTTCAAGGCGGGATGGCATGGAGAACGGCATCGGGTCAGGTTGCTGGACTGGCGCGGGGACGGGTATGGGGAGGGATTCCAGTGCCGGGCGCGGCGAGGGCGCGGGCGCGAGGGAGACGGCGGTTGCGCCGCGGGTCTCATGAATCGCTTGTGCGACGGCGGGCGAGACGCCGATGGGCGCGGACATCTCCGGCCGGCGGCGGCGACTGTCCTGCTCGAAGGGCGAGAAGGCGGGACGGGCAGGGGCGGCGGCTATAGGCTGTGGGGTTGGGCTGGGTCGGGCCGGGACTGCAGCGGTTCGCGGAGCAGGGCCAGCGCTGCGGCCAACGTTGCCGGTGTCGATCTGGCTGAGGGCCTCTTCGATGGGGAGGAGGCGGCGCAGGTGGACCAGCTTGAGCAGACCGAGTTCGAAGTGGAAGCGCTGTTCTTGTCTATAACCCAATTCATCGAACGTCTTCAGCATGACCTGGAGGAAGCGGGTGAGCTCTTCCTCGCTGAAGAGGGCGGCGGTGCGGGCGGCGCGGCGCTGCTCGTCGGCGGAGATTTGCAGCAGCTCATTGCCCAGGCCATCGGCGGATTCACCTTCGGCGGAGAGGCCTGCGATCCTGGCGATCAGCGCGTTGCGCAGGTAGCGGACGCACTGGCGGGCAAGCTGCGCGGGCGAGTTGCCGGCGTCGAGCAACTGGTTGGCGATGGTGATGACCTCGGCCGAACGATTGCCATCGACGGCTTCCATCATGCGCTCGAAGACGGTGTTGGGGACGGAGCCCATCAGCTCTCGGATCTGGGCGGCGTCGAGGCGCGCATGACCATCTTCATTGGGCGCGGAGGCGATGGCCTGGTCCATGATGGAGAGCGCGTCGCGCATGGAGCCGTCGCCGGCCTCGGCCAGCAGGGCGAGCGCACCATCGTCGGCGGCAATGCCTTCGGCGTTGGCGATGGCGCGCAACTGGCCGATGATGTCGACCAGCTTGACGGCGTGGAAGCTGAAGTGCTGGCAGCGCGAGCGGACGGTCTGTGGGATGTCCTCGGGCTGAGTGGTGGCCATCATGAAGACGATGTGGGCGGGCGGCTCTTCCAGCGTCTTGAGCAGCGCGTTAAAGGCGGCATCGGTGATCTGGTGGGCCTCGTCGAGGATGTAGATCTTGTACTTGTCGCGCGCGGGCAGGTAGCGGGCGGCGTCGCGCAGCTCGCGGATCTCGTCGATACCGCGGTTGGTGGCCGCGTCGATCTCGATGACGTCGACCGAGTTGCCGGCGCGGATCTCGGTGCAGCTCTCGCAGATCTCGCAGGGCTCTGCGGTGGGGCGCGCGGACGAGCCGATGGGGTTGCGGCAGTTGAGCGCCATGGCCAGGATGCGCGCGATAGTGGTCTTGCCGATGCCGCGGTGGCCACTGAAGATGTAACCGTGGGCGATGCGGCTCTGGGTGAGCGCGTTCATCAGGGTCACGGTGACGTGATCCTGTCCGACAACATCGGCGAAGCGCTGGGGACGGTATTTGCGGGCTAGTACCTGGTAGGCCATTTGCGGAATCGAGTCAGGTTCGATTGTACTGCCGCTTAGGGCAGCGAGTTAGCGGGTCAGCGAGTTAGCAAGTCAGCGATTGATATGCGCGAATTCGGGGGCTCTTGCGCGATAATCGCTCAAAGTGGGCGATTATTGTTGCTTTAGGCATATCTTGGGCGTAATTTGGCTGCCATGATCTCCCGAGCAGGCATTCTTCCCGTGCTTTTTGTGGCGGCCTGTACGTACGCGCAGGCCGCAGCCAACTCCGCAGCCAAACCCATTGAGCCGAACGGACCCGCGCAGTCGCCCAACGCACAGAAGACCTATGCCGCGCTGCGTGCGGACCTACCCGGGGCCGAGGGCGTGACGGTGAAGGACTTCAAGCTGGAGCGCGAAGGCGGGATCTTCCACTTCGACGACGGCAGCTTTTATTTCTATGCGCCGGTGGACGGCAAGGTGACGGGCGCGGCCTTCGTGGGCAAGGGGCAGTTCAATTTGGCGGTGAAGGATGCGAGCGAACGGCGCTCCCTCGCGCAACTGACCAAGAGCGATTCGATGAACCAGGACTTCACCACGCTGGTGCTGCGGTTTACGGATGGAACGGCGGACGAGATTCGCAAGGCGTCGGCGGGAGCTGCGGGCGCACCCGAAGGACATGTGCGCAGCGCGGCCGAAGACTTGGCGAGGGACTATCGCAAAGATTTGAGCGATAACCTGGACCTGCGCATGCTGGCCGATGTGCTGGGAGGCGGGCAGGGCGAGTTCTTTCTGGCATCGTTCCGCATGGGGAGTGCGCTGGCGGGCAAGAACGTGCTCTTTATGGTCGATCCCGAAGGGACCGCGCACGCCTCGCCGGACGAGGTGGAGCTGACGACGTGGAGCGATACGGAGTTGCAGCCGTGGGTGGCCTACAAGATGCAACACGCCGATTCGAACTGCGGCGGCGGGCGGGTGCAGGTGACCGACGAGAAGTTGGATGTGACCTTCGACCGCTCGGGCCTAATGAAGACTTCGGCGGAGACGACGATGAAGGTGCTGCGCGATGGAGTACGGGTGGTGCACCTGAACCTGTATCCCACGCTGCGGGTGTCGGGCGTCTATGCCGAGAGCGGCGCGCCGCTGGACTTTGTGCAGGAGGACCGGAAGCTCGACCCGGAGTTTGCGGCGATCCTGCCCGCGGCGGCGAAGAAGGGCGATACGCTGCGGCTGCTGACGGTGTACAGCGGTAAGGACGCGCTGCGCGCCGACGGCAACGAGACTTACTATCTGATGTCGGGTGCGCGCGATAGCTGGTACCCGGCCGGTCTGGGCGGGTTTGGCGACTTTGCCAACTTCCACATGACCTTCCACTTCCCCAAGAACCTGCAGATCGTGGCTACCGGCAAGCAGGTGAGCCTGACGCCGGAGCCCGGCAACATGATGAAGGCGGTATGGGAGACGGACGCTCCGATTCCGGTGGCGGGCTTCAACCTGGGAGACTTCAAGACGAACGTGGCAAAGACGCCGCAAGGGTTTGGTGTGAGCGCTTACGCCGATGTGGGCCTGCCGGACGCATACGAACCCCTGACGGAGATGTCGGACACGCTGGGCAACCTCTCGACGGTGCAGAAGCTGCCCAACGAGGTCTCGCAGGGGGTTGCGGCCATTCAGATCTATTCGGACTTCTTTGGCAAGCTGCCTTACGACCATGTGGCGTTGACCGAGCAGACCGCCTGCAACTACGGGCAGAGCTGGCCAATGCTGGTGTATCTGCCCATCTGCGGCTTGTGGGACCCGACCGTGCAGCACCAGTTGGGACTGGAGCCGACCGACAGCTACTGGAGCGTGGTGACGCCGCACGAGGTCGCGCACCAGTGGTGGGGACAACTGGTGGGATTCAACAGCTACCGCGACCAGTGGATGAGCGAGGGGTTCGCGCAGTTCTCGGCAGGGATTTTTCTGCTGAACACCGCGCCGAATGGCGATATGGGCCCGTACCGGGCTTTCTGGAAGGAGCAGCAGAAGAGCCTGCTGCAGAAGAACAAGGAAGGCGTGCGGCCGATCGACGTGGGGGCGCTGACGGAGGGCTACCGCGTCGCGAATGAGAAGACCGGCAATGTGTACCAGGCGCTGATCTACAGCAAGGGCGCGTACGTGCTGCACATGCTGGAGATGGCGTACTGGACTCCGCAGGGACAGGAGGCGGCGTTCAAGAACTCGATGCAGCAGTTCGTCAAGGACTACGCGGGCAGGGCGGCGACCACCGAGGACTGGAAGGCGTCGATGGAGAAGACGATGCCCAAGTCGCTGGACCTGCGCGGCGACGGCAAGCTGGACTGGTTCTTCAACGAATATGTGTACGGGACCGAGCTGCCGCACTACACGGTGAGCTCGCAGTTCACGGCCAACGCCGATGGCACCACCAGCGCGCATTTGAAGCTGGACCAGAGCAACGTGTCGAAGGACTTCGTGATGCCGGTGCCGCTGTATCTGCAGATGGAGAACGGGAACACGGTGCGCATCGCCAATGTGGTAATCCACGGCAGCGACACGGTGGATCACACGTTCATGCTGCCCAAGCTGCCCTCGCCGGCCAAGGCGATCCTGGTGAACTACAACGCGGATGTGTTGAGCGACAACTAGGGAGCGGGGGCGATTTTCGGGATCTCGACTTCGGTGTAGCTTCCGGGCGTGGAGTCTTCGACGGCTTTCACAACGCGCTGAACGTGGGGACGAAGCTGCGGCCACTGCTGCTGACCGAGGATCACAATCGCGATTTTTAGCGCGGAAAGATTCTGCTGATAACGCATGTTCTTGTCGGTTGTCAGCAGCAGGTTGAATCCGGCCTGCTCCGCAGCGTTCAACAGATCGCCATTCTTGAGCGTACTCCAACCTTGCTGGGCTGCGGTGCGGACGAAGTGGCCTTCGAGATATGCCCGGATCGGCACTGGCGTCGCCTGATCGAAGAGGATCAGCATCTAGCTTGCGTACGCGGGGGCTTTGTCGAGACTGCGGGCGGCGAATTCGATGACTGCCTTGACCTGGTTGCGATCAAGCCCATCGAACCATTCCAGGATGTCGTCGATATTGGCGCCTGCTTCGATGTTTTCGAAGATCGCGGAGACGGGCATGCGGGTGCCTTTGAGTACCCAGGCCCCGCTCAGCTTGCCGGGGACGCTCTCCACGGCTGGGCACTGTGACCAATCGAGAGTAGCCATCGTGACCTCCTCCATCTGACGTCTTCCGCTCGGCGCGCACGTGTCCGAGGTTCCTTCCAATTCTAAGCCTGCGCGGCGGTCTTGCGTTTGTCGATGCGAGCGCGGCGCTTGAGTTCCATGTCGCTGAACATGGTGCCGCGGCAGTTGGGCGCGCTGCAATAGCAGTCCTGGCTGTCTTCGTCGGAGTCGTGGAGGTTGTACTCGTAGGTCAGCTCCTCGCCGGCGGCGACGTCGCGCACGGTGGAGATGTAGATGCGTCCGTGCTCATCCTGCTCGGTCTCGCAGTTGGGATCGCAGGAGTGGTTGAAGAACATGGGCGTGCCGAAGCCGTCGATCACCTGATTGCCGCCGCAGGCAAAGAGGTAGGTGACGTGGCGGTCCTCGTAGCGGGCATCGGCGACGGCTTTGGTCATGCGCGGGCCGTCGTACTCGCAGAGGCGAACGCCTTTCTTGATAGGCCGCGTGGTGTAGCAGCCGGCGGCGTGGATGGATGACGAACGAACGACCAGTCCTGGGATCAGCATGGATAGGCCGACTATAACAAATGTGCGATGCGGATTGGTTGGGCGAGACGCAAGCGCGGGGCGAAGCGTCTAAACTGGAAGGGAAAGGGGGATGGCGATGCGACGACGTCTGAGCTTGATGCTGGTTGCGGGTCTGTGGGCGTCCGCGTGCGGAGCGCAGAGCGCGCCGCCGGCCAACTCCCAGGACAACCCCGCGCCGTGCCCGGTGGCGCCGCAGCCGGTGCCGTGCGGAGCCACGCCCGGCAAGCCGGATGCAGCGCAGAAGTTCCCGTTCCCCGGCGAGACGGATGCAGCTGCGCCAAGCCTGAGCGGAGTCCCACAGACGGGAGTTCCCGATGCGCCCGGCGCAGCCGGCAGCCCGACCAGCCCCGCGGCGGCAGCGAAGGTGGCGAAGGACTTTCCATTTCCCGGCGACGCCGATGCGAGCGGCAGTTCGGACGCAAGCAGCTCGAGCAGCAGTTCCAGTTCCAGCAGCAGCTCAAGTTCAAGCAGCGATGCATCGCCGACCGATGCCAGCTCCGGCGCCAATCCGGCGCTGAAGGACCAAGGCAGCGAAGGCGCACCTCCGGGCAGACATCTCCTGCATCGGGTGAATCCGGTGGGGACCAAGCTACAGTCGACCGACGAGCGCGAGGCCGAAGACCTGGACATTGCCCACTACTACACCCAGACCGGCGATCTGCAGGGCGCGTATCTGCGCAGCCAGGATGCGGTGAAGCTGGCGCCCGACGATGCCGAGGCGCACTTTGCGCTGGCGGAGACCGCGGCGAAGCTGAACAAGCGGGACGAGGCGATCGCGGAGTACAACGCGTGCCTGAAGCTCGATCCGATGGAAAAAGAGGCTAAGGCCGCGCGCAAGGCGCTGGAGCGCTTGAAGCCCTGAGCAGATTCAGGTGAGCCGGCTGCGCACGATTGCGATTCCCGAGGTCCCCTGCCTCTCGGATGGCTTTTGCGGCGGCGCGCCGTTGGCGGCGACGACGGGGGCGACGATGATGGGATCAAGGTCTTCGCTATCGAGGTCGAGGTCTTCGTCCACGCGCAGGTATTTGCGCATATAACGGAGCGGCTCTTCGGCGACGGCGAGCTCGCGCAGATGGTAGCGCCAGGCGTCGTCGCGGGTACTGCGCCGGGTGTATGCCTTGCGGACCACAGTGCCGATGGTGCCATCCGCCTTGCGCCGGGTGAAGGACTGAGTGGGAACCTGGAAGGTGATGCGTTCGCCCGCCTTCCAGAAACTGGAGGCGAACTCGTGGGAGAACAGCAGCGCATAGTATCGCCGCTGCTCGCACAGCGTTTCGATGGCCTGGCGGGTCGTCTCCCAGGGCATGCCGAGCTTCGCGATATACCATTTGCGGAACTCGAAGCCGTTGGCGCGAGCCTGGGCGACGAGCAGATGGACCAGTTCAGATCTTGTCATAAGGCACTATGTGAAATTATCGCCCGGCGATTGCGAATTCCCGGTGACGGGAGCATCATACTGGTATCCCCCTGGGCAGTACGGCGACCCCGGGGAAAGCGCGACAACCTGCTGTTGTATCTGATGCGGCGCAAGCCGGCTTGAATACCTGCTTCGACGAGCCCAGGGTTCTTAGGAGATTGTTGGCCGTGGCGATTACATGTCCAAAGTGCCGTGAGACGAATATCCGGAGGTCGCATCGCCGGCTGCTTGACTTCCTGCTGCGCAGCATCGGTTTGGTACCCTTTCGCTGCAACATCTGTGAACACCGATTCTTCCGGTTTCGAAAGAGCTACGGGTCCTAACCGGACTTGGGACCTGCGGCGTCTCTCCGCGTAGGGTTTCGGGTGGTCCGATCCGGATGCTGTAGGCTTGGATCGTTGGACTGCTGGACTGTTGGACTGTTGGACTAGGTTCGGCCGGCCAGGCAGGGAAGCCTTTCCAACTCGTCACCCGTCCAAACTAGAGGGTAAGGTCTATTGCATGGGTTTCGCGAGGTGAGCGGGGCGCGGGAGCGGCAGGCAGCGCGGTTGCGATCGAGTGGCCGGATGTGCCCCTGCAATCTCTCGTCCCCGGCAAAGGTATCCTGGGGGCGCTTGCTTGGGTTGAGCGCCGGTCTGGTTGCGCTGGCGCTGATGCAGGGTGGGGCCGTTTGCGCCGCCGCCGCGCCGCCGCCGAAGGTCGATCCGACCCAGCACAGCGATCCGCTGAACTTCGATCCCCTGGTGCATGAAGGCTACCAGCGCTTCTATATCCTCGACTTCGATGGTTCGTTGAAGGACTTCGAGACGGTCCTCAAGGCGCATCCCGAGGAGCCGATCGCCTACGGTTACGTGCAGATGGCGACCGTCTTCCGCGAGCTTTACCACCAGGACCTGCTGGACACGACCTACTATGCGCACGATAACTTTCTGACCTCGAAGCGCTACGTCCCGGTCCCGCCGGCCACGCGGCAGCGGATCGAGTGGCTGACCGATACCGGCATCAAGCTCTGCGACGATCGCATCCGGGCGAATCCCAACGATAAGAACGCGTACTTCGCGCGCGGCTATCTGCGCGGCATCCATGCGGCGTTTATCACGCTGGTGGACCACGCTTATGTCACCGCGGCGCGCCAGGGATATGCGGCGCGCGGCGACTCCGAGCAGGCGCTGAAGATCGATCCGGAGTATGCGGACGCGAAGATGGCCATCGGCATCCAGCAGTTTGCGGTGGCCAGCCTGCCGCGCTGGGTGCGGATGGTGGTGGGAATTGTGGGCGTGGGCGGGAACAAGGAGAAGGGGCTGGGCATGCTGCGCGACGCCGCCGCGCGCGGGGTAGTGACTTCGGTGGAGTCGCGCACGGTGCTGTCGCTGTTCCTGCGCCACGACGGCCGCTACCCCGAGGCGCTGGTGGTGGAGCACGGGTTGGCCGAGCAGTTTCCTCACGACTACCTCTATCGGCTGGAGGAGGCCAACGTGACCAAGGACGAGGGCAACGGGCCGGGCGCGATTGCGCTGTACAAGGCGGTGCTGGCGGATGCGGCCCAACCGGGCTACTTCATCGACCCACGGCTGCAGATGGCGTGGTTTGGTCTGGCGGATACGCAGCGCGGGCAGAACGACATCGCCGAT
>Ga0302320_10007719_pt1 | contig 23616 bp, 20 predicted proteins | sample Bog_T0_3_FD_202130 | JGI IMG/M metagenome (GOLD analysis project Ga0302320, IMG submission 202130) | Peat permafrost microbial communities from Stordalen Mire near Abisko, Sweden - Bog_T0_3 | ecosystem: Environmental > Terrestrial > Soil > Wetlands > Peat | place: Sweden: Abisko, Stordalen Mire... | reverse complement strand
TTGACGATCGGCCTCGGCCCCAATTTCATGGTGGGCGAGAATTGCGACGTCGCGATAGAGACCCATCCGGCCCAGACGGGGCTGCTCGTCGAAAACGGCGCGACGGCGGCCGCCGACGGCAAGGCGCGGCCGCTCGGCGGCGTCGGGCGCGAGCGTTTCGTGTATTCGGGTCAGGGCGGCCTGTGGCACACCGCGCTCGAAATCGGCATGCGGGTGTTCCAGCGCTATCTGCTCGGTTATCTCGACGGTCATCCGATCCTCGCCCCGATCGACGGCGTCCTGCGCGGCGTCGCGCGCGACGGCGTTCGCGCTCCCGCCAACGTCAAACTGATCGAAGTCGATCCGCGCGGCCGGCTCGCGTCCTGGACCGGGATCGACGCGCGGGGGCGCGCGGTCGCCGACGCGACGCTGCACGCGGTGCGACAGATGGCTGCACGAGAGGTCATGAAATCGGGCGTATATTCGTTCTAGTCCTGAGGAGGCGAGCATGAAGACTTTCGGCGCCAATCCGAGAATCGCGGCGCTTCGTGGCGCCTCGCGCGAGACCATTCAGAGCGTGCTGGCCGAATTCGCGGAGCGGAGCGCGCGCCGCGGCTTGAAAGTCGCCGGCGTGCTCGAAGTCTCCGAGTCATCGGCGGAGGAAGGTTGCGGGTCGCTCGCGCTGCGGGATTTGGCGAGCGGCGCCGTGTTCTCCATCTCGCAGGATCTGGGGCCGGGATCGACGGCCTGCAACCTCGACTCGAGCGGGCTCGTCGCGGCCTGCGCGGCGGTCGAGCGCGCGATCACCGACGGCGCCGATCTCGTCGTGTTGAACAAATTCGGCAAACAGGAGGTCGCGCGTTCCGGCCTCTGTGACGCGTTCCGCGCCGCGATCCTCGCGAATCTGCCCATCGTCACCGCCGTTTCGCCGAGTCTGTCCGACGCCTGGGCGGTTTTCGCGGGCCCGTTCTCCGTGTTCCTCCCCGCCGAGATAGATGCTGTGGAGGCCTGGTGGCGCGAAGGGACGGACAGCTGGGTGATCGACGCGGCGTGAAGGTTGGGCGGCGCCTGCCGTGCTGATTCCGCCGTCATTGCGAGCGACAGCGAAGCAATCCAGCCCCTCCGGCCATGCGAAATGCCGAGCATTCCCATCACCGTGGCCGCGGTCTCGGCTCTACAAAACCGAACGAGCAGCACTTCGGGGCTGGATTGCTTCGCTTCGCTCGCAATGATGATTCCTGCCCTACCTCCGCTCCCGCTTCCTCAACCTCACATACAGCGCCCCCGCTCCGCCATGCGCGCGGCCGGCTTCCTCGAAGCCGAGCACGATGCCGCGCATGTCCGGCTCGCGCAGCCAATGCGGGGCCAGACGGCGCAACACGCCGGGTTCGTCGATCCAGGAGGAAGAGGCGCGGTCCTTGGGTTGGCCCTTGCCTGTGACGACGATGACGAGCCGCGCGCCCTGCGCCTGCGCCCGCGCGAGAAATCCGCGCAAGGCGTGGTGCGCCTCGGCCTGATTGAGGCCGTGCAGATCGAGCGCGCTGTCGATTTCCGCGCGACCGCGGCCAAGATCGCGCTTGAGCCGGCGCTCCAACGGGGCGAGCGGCGGCGGCAGCGCGGCCTTGCGCGGCGGCTCGGCGAGGGGCTTCGCCTTGGCGAGCGCCGGCGGCGGCGGGATCGGCGCGGCGGTCGGTTCGGGGGGCTCGATCAGCGTCGCGCCGCGACGGCGCGCGACGCTCTTGGCGACTTCCGCCCAGAGCGCGATCTCCTCGTCGCTGAGACGCCGTTTGACGAAGCGTCGCGGTTTTTCGTCCAGATTTCTCATCGCGCGGCGTCGCGCGGCAGCAGCACGGTGAAATCGGCGGGATGCCGGATCGCGCCCGCGCGCGTCCCCGCGGCGTCGCCGCCGCCGAAATAGAGGTCGGCGCGCGCGGCGCCCAGGATCGCCGATCCCGTGTCCTGCGCGATCATCAGTCGCCCGAACGGCTCGGGCGAGTCGCCGCGCCAGGGCAGATCGGCCGAAATCCAGAACGGCAGCCCATAGGACCAGAGCGTGCGGTCGACCGCGATCGAGCGCAGCGGCGTCAGCGGAACGCCCGCGCCGCCGATCGGCCCCGCCCCGGGCGCGAAGACCTCCTCGACGCGAAAGAAGATGTAGGAGCGATTGCGTCGCATCAGTTCACGCGCGCGCTCGCCCGGTTCGAGCCCGTTCGCGCGCAGCCAGGCTTTCAGCCGCGCCAGCGACATCTCCGCTTCCGGAATTTCGCCGCTCTCGATCAGAATCCGGCCGATCGAGGTGTAGGGATGGCCGTTGCGGCCGTCATAGACCAGCCGGACGAGCCGGCCGTCGTTCAACTCCACGCGCGCGGAGCCTTGCACCTGAATGAGGAAAACCTCGACGGGATCGGCGAGCCAGAGCAGCGGATTGGCGCTCGCCGCCTCGATCGCGGCGCGATCGGGATAGGGCGCGAGGCCGCCGTCGCTCAAGTGTTGGGCGCCCGCGAGCGCGGGATCGAACTCCTCCGGCCCCTCCCCCGCCGCGAAGCTGACGAGATCGTCGGGTCGCGCGAGGATCGGCGCGGTGAAGTCGGCGGTGGGAGCGAGCGAGCCCCGCACGCAAGGCTCGTAATAACCTGTGAGGAAGCCGCGACCGATCGTGAAAGGGTGGAAATGGGTCGTGAAGAACCGTCGCGCGGCCGCGGCGTCGGACGGCTCTTGCGCCAGAGCCGCGCGCGCGGCTTCGTGCAGGCCCTCCGCGCTCGGCAGCGCCGCGCGCAGCGGCGCGGCGTTCTCAAGGATCGCGCGCGCGGTGACGCGGAAGGTTTGGAAAGCGGCGAGCGCGTCGTCGGCTTCAAAACCCGCCAACGAGTCGAAAGACGCGGGCCCGAGGTCGATCGCGCTCATGCGCGTGCCGTCAGTGCACGGTTTCGGTCGCCGCCAGCAGCCAGTTGGGATCGCGCGCGCCTAGGGTCCGCGCGAAGGTCCAGATATCCAGGTGATCGCCGACCGAGGTGGTCGATCCGTCGACCACGGCGCCCGCGCGGTCGACCGTCGAGGACGCGAGCTTGGCCGCGAATTTCACCGCGATCGAGGCGACGCCGTTTATCACCCGCGCATCGACGATGTCGGCCGCGTCGATCGACACCAGGGTGGTGGTCATCTTTTCGCCGGCCGCCTCGCGCGCCTCGATCGCCTTGGCGAAATTGGCGAGCACGTCGGGGGCGAGCAAGCGCCGCAACGTCGTGAGATCGCCCGCAGCGAAGGCCCCGACGATCATCTCGTAGGCCGAGCGCGCGCCCGCGACGAATGGCCCCGCGTCGAAACCCGTCTCACGCAGGGCGATCGCGTCGAGCCCGGCGGCGATCGGCGAGCCCGCTTCCGCGATTCCCTTCCAGCGATCCGACGGCGGCGGCGCGGAGCGCGGGCCCGGATTGAACGCGACGACGTTGGGCGCCGCGGGCCCCAGCGGACGCGGCGGATCCATCGGCCGGCGCTCGGTCCCCGTGCGCGTGCCGAGTACGGAGCGCAGCTTGAAAATCACGAATATGGCGACGACGGCGAAAACGATCGTCGAAACGTCGAGATTTTGCATCGTCTTCTCCTAGTCGCCTCCGTCATGACGAGAGACAGCGAAGCGATCCAGGCGAGGCCGGGGCGCCAAGCCCCCACTGGATGGCTTCGCTGTCGCTCGCAGACGGTCAAAGCGCTTCATTCCTGACCCGCCCCTAGTTAGGCTCTTGCGCCGCCTTTGGCTAGAAGGCGATAGGACGCGTTCGACGAAACGGAAGGGTGGGTCTTGAGGACCTTTCAACATATCGGCGTCGCGGGCGCCGGCGCCTGGGGCATCGCGCTCGCCAACGCGGCGGCGAGCGCCGGGCGCAACGTCGCGATCTGGGGCCGCGACGCCGCGGCGACGGCGGAGCTGCAACGCGGTCGACGCGGCGCGCGCCTGCCCGGCTTCGCTCTGGCCGACGGCGTCATCGCGAGCGCCGATCTCGCGGCGCTGGGGAACAGCGACGCGATCCTGCTCGCCACGCCCGCACAGGCGACGCGCGAGATGGCGGCGCGACTCGTCGCGGCGCTGCCGAGCCCCCGTCCTCTGGTGATCTGCGCCAAGGGCATCGAGTTGAAATCGAACCTGTTCATGAGCGAAGTCGTCGGGCAGGCGGCGGCGCATTGGCCGCTCGCGGCGCTATCGGGTCCGAGTTTCGCCATCGACGTCGCTGCCGGCCTGCCGACGGCGGTCACGCTCGCGGCCTTGGACGAGGGTCTCTCGGTCGCGCTCTGCGCGGCGCTGAAAGGGCCGAATCTGCGGCTTTATCATTCGACCGACTTGCGCGGCGTCGAGATCGGCGGCGCGGCCAAGAACGTGCTCGCCATCGCCTGCGGCGTCGCGGCGGGCCTGGAGCTCGGCCCAAGCGCCAGCGCGGCGCTGGTCGCGCGCGGCTTCGCGGAACTCAGGCGATTCGCTGAAGCGTTCGGCGCCCGACCGCACACGCTGATGGGCCTGTCGGGTCTCGGCGACCTCGTGTTGACCTGCTCGTCCGCGCAATCGCGCAACTTCGCGTTCGGGCTCGCGCTCGGGCGGGGCAAGTCCGTCGCGGAGGCCGGCGGCGGCAAGCTCGCGGAAGGGGCGACGACGGCGGCGGCGCTGATGAGTCTCGCCCGCGCGCGCGGAATCGACATGCCGATCGCGGCGACGGTCGAAGCGTTGCTGCAAAGCAAAATCGACTCCCGCGCCGCCGTCGTCGGCTTGCTCGCGCGGCCGCAGAAGGGCGAAGCTTGACGATTGAGCGCGGCGTTTATTCATTTGTATCGTCGCTCGAGAGGCGCGCCCCATTTCATTCATTTTGGGTTCACACACCAGACGACTTGATGGTGACGCCTCGAATCTGGGGCTCTCATCATTGGCATCATTGGCATTACTGGGACTGGCATCACTGGCGCCATTGGCATCACTGGCGCCAGTGGCGCTGACGAGCCCCACGCGGCCAACGCCTCTAGCCTAGTCAAATTTTCAGGCCCTCTCGCCTTTCGGCGGAGGGCCTTTATTCATGAGTTGATGATTTGCCGTTTCGCTCTCAGATTTGAGCGAGCAGATGCGGCGCGCCGGAGAGGTCCGCCTTGCCGGGAGATTCCTCGACATTGAGCGTCTTGACGACGCCGTCGTCCACCAGCATCGAATAGCGCTTGGAGCGCAGCCCGAGGCCGCCCATCGAGGCGTCGAATTCGAGACCCAGCGCCTTGGCGAATTCCGCGTTGCCGTCCGACAGGAACGCGATATGTCCGTCAGATCCCGTCGCCTTCGACCACGCCGACAGCACGAACGAATCATTGACCGAGGTCATCGCGATCTCGGCGACGCCCTTGGCCTTGAACGCGGCTTCATCGGCGAGGAAGCCGGGGAGATGGTTCTTGTGGCAGGTCGGCGTGAAGGCGCCGGGCAGGCCGAACAAGACGACCTTGCGGCCGCCGAAGAATTCTTCCGTCGTCACGGGCTTGGGACCGTCCGCCGTCACCAATCGCACAGTCGCATGGGGAAGTTTGTCGCCGACTTTGATGGTCATGAGCTGTCCTTTTTGTGAAAAACGCGGTCTATCTAGCATGCCGGTCAGGAAGGGATAACACGCCATGGACGCCGAGTTTAGATCGGTCGCCGACGCCCTTTTGCAAGGCGTGGCACAAGCCAATCCGGGCGTCCCCGGCGTCGTCGCCATTGTCACGAATCGCGAGGGCGATGTCTACGAGGGCGCGGCGGGGGTTCGGCGGCTCGGCGAACCCGCGCCGATGACGCGCGATACCGTTTTCGCGCTTTTCTCCTGCACAAAGGCGATCACGGCGACGGCCGCGCTGCAACTCGTCGAGCAGGGCCGGCTCGATCTCGACGCGCCGGCGAAAAATTACGCGCCCGATATCGCGGCGCTGCAAGTGCTGGAAGGCTTCGACGCGGCGGGCGGCTTGAGGCTGCGCCCGCCCAGGCGCGCCATCACCACGCGCATGCTGCTGCTGCACACTGCCGGCTTCGGCTATGATTTCGCCAACGCGACCGCCAAGCGCCTGATCGACGAGCACGGCCAGCCGAGCCATCGCGGCGCGACCCGGCGCGGCTTCATGGCTCCCCTGCTGTTCGAGCCCGGCGAGCGCTGGGAGTACGGCCTCGGCCTCGATTGGTGCGGCATGGTGATGGAGTCGATCCTCGGCGAGCGGCTGGACGCGATCCTGGATGAGCGGGTGCTGGCGCCCTTGGGCATGAAAGACACGCGCCACGCGCCGACCGCTTCGATGATCGCGCGGCGCGCCTCGATGCATCAACGCGAGCCGAGCGGCGCCGCCACGCCGTTCGACAGCCCACTCCGCGAAAACCCCGAAATCGTCACCGGCGGCGGTGGCATGCATGGGACCGTGCCCGACTACACGCGCTTTCTCCGGATGTGGCTCAACGACGGCGCGGGCGAAACCGCGCGCGTGCTGAAGCCGGAGACGATCGCGATGGCCGCGCGCGACGGACTCGGCGGTTTGAAGGTCCGGCCGCTGCCGAGCGTGGACCCTCGGCTTTCGAACCCGGTCGATTTCTTCCCCGGCCAGAGCAAATCCTGGGGCGTGTCGTTCATGATCAACGACGAGGACGCGCCGACGGGCCGCCCCGCCGGCTCGCTCGCCTGGGCGGGGCTGGGAAATCTCTACTATTGGATCGATCGCCGGAACGGCATCACCGGGTTCTGGGCGACGCAGATCTTTCCGTTCATGGACCCGACCTCGCTGAACGGCTTCTCGGCGTTCGAGACCGCGGTATATGAGGGCCATCGCCGCGCCCTGGAGAAACAGACTTGACCGCCGAACCCGCCGCTGCGCCGACAAATGCTCCGGGCTCGCGCTGGGGCGCGTTCGGCCATATCGCGTTCACGGTCATTTGGACCGCGAGTCTGGTCTCGAACGTCGGCACCGCCATGTTCGACACCGCGTCCGGCTGGTTGATCACCAGCCTGAACGCCGATCCGATCGCGGTGTCTCTGGTTCAGGTGGCCGTCAGTCTGCCGCTGTTCCTGTTCACGCTGCCGGCCGGCGCGCTGGCGGACGTCATCGATTCGCGGCGGTTGCTGATCGTGGTCGAGATCGCCATTCTGGCCGTGTCGGCGGTCTTCGCGTTGCTGGTCTCGCTCGGTCTCGCCTCGTCGGCGCTGCTGCTGGGGGCGACGTTTTTGCTCGGCGTCGGCGGCGCGCTCACCTCGCCCGCCTGGGGCTCAACCGTCCCGTTGCTGGTCGCCAAGGAGGATCTCGACAGCGCGACCTCCGCCAACAGCGTCGGCTTCAATCTGGGGCGAGCGGTCGGACCCGCCCTCGGCGGGCTGGCGATCGCGGCGTTCGGGATCGCTCTGCCGTTCTGGGTCTTCGCGCTCAGCAACGTCGGCGTCATCGCGGCGCTCATCTGGTGGCGGGCGCCGCGCAAGAGCGGAGAGAGCCTGCCGGCGGAGCGGTTGGTCAACGCGGTGCGCGCGGGTATTCGCCATTCCGCGAACAATGTCCTGCTGCGCGCGACGTTGGTGCGCGTCGTCGCGTTCTTTCCGTTCGCCTGCTCTTATCTGGCGCTGCTGCCGCTCGTCGCGCGCAATCAAATGGTCCAGGGGCCGCAACTCTACGGCATATTGCTCGGCGCGATCGGCATCGGGGCCGTGCTGGGCTCTTTCGTGCTGAAATGGGCGAAAGAGGAACTCGGACCCGACCGCCTCGTCGCGGCGGGGTCGGTCGGCGCCGCGTTCGCGCTCGTCCTGTTCGGGTTCTCGCATGAGCCCGTCACCGCGATTTGCGCGTGTCTGCTCGCGGGGGCCGCCTGGACCGTGGTGCTGACGAAACTCTACGTCTCGGCGACGGTGGCGCTGCCCGATTGGGCGCGCGGCCGGGGTCTCGCGGTGTTCCTGACATTCATCTTCGGCGCGACGACGGTCGGCAGCGCGCTGTGGGGAAAGCTCTCGGCGCTGCAGGGCCTGCCGACCGCCTATTTCGTGTCGGCGGCCTGCGTTCTCATCGGCATCCCCCTGAGCTGGAGCTGGAAGCTTCAGACCAGCGACGAGGCGGACTTCTCGCCTCCCCTGCATTGGCGCGCGCCCGTACCGACGCGACAATTCGAGAACAATCGGGGACCGGTGTTGGCTCTGCTCGAATATCGCGTCCCTGTCGGGAACCGCGCCGAGTTCCTCGCCATCGTCGATGAATTGGGTCACGCGCGACGCCGCGACGGCGCCTACGCCTGGGGTCTTTACGAGAACATCGGCGACGAAGAACTGTTCATCGAGACTTTCGCGATCGATTCGTGGTTGGAGCTGCTACACGCGCGCGAACGCGTGACCCACGCCGACGAAATGCTCGCGGAAAAGGTTGATCGCTTGCTGACGGAGCCGCCGCGGATCAAGTTCAATGTTTCGTCGCCTCGGCCGCATCGAAGCTGGAGACGGGCGCGGCCGACCGCGCCCGGCCCGGATCACGGTCGAGCTTGAGATCGCGCGGCCTTTTCTCCATGGCGAACACATCCACCGATCGCTCCTTGCCGCGGAGCTTCAGCGGCCCGATCGCGAGCGAGGCGACGCCGGGGGGCAGGCCGGCGAGTTGCGCGAGCAAGGCGCCCGAGGCGAGCACACGATGGTCACCCTCGCGACAAGCCTCTTCGATGCGCGCGGCGGTGTTCATGGTGTCGCCGATCAGCGCAATCTCTTTCTTGAAAAAGCCGAGTTCGCCGACGACCACGGGACCCGCGTGCAGGCCGGCGCGAAAGTCGGCCCGCTCGCCGAAGTCGCGCTCGTATATGGCGCGGTTGGCGCCGAGCCGGTCGAGCGCGGAAAAGCAAGCCTCGACGACGCGGGCGTCCTTGCCCGGCGTCAGCTTCCAGGTCGCGATGACTTCGTCGCCGACATATTTGTGGATCTCGCCGCCCGCCTCGGCGATCGCGATCGACACGTCGGCCATGAAGAGATTGAGGAAGTCGAGAAAGCGTATCTCGCCCAGACGCTCGGCGATGCCGGTCGAGCCGCGCATGTCGATGAACAGCAGCGCGCGGTTTTCGACCCGCGGGCGGTGATAGCGCCCCGCCGCGAACGCGAACAGCACGCCGGGACCGAGCAGGTCGTTGACGCTGATCAGCAGATTGAAGGCGAGGCTCAGCGCCAGCGAAAACGCGATATCGACCCGGGTGACCGCCGCGACCTGTCCCTCGGTCGTCGGCAGCAGCCGGTTGATCGCGTATTGGATCGCCAGGATGACGCCGAGATAGAAAACCGAGCGCAGCCCGAAATAGAGGAGAAAGGGCAAGCGGCGCACATAAGCCCCGTTGCCGCGCCGCATCACCGAGAACTCGGTGGTCGAAAGGGCGCCTGCGGTGAGACCGCCGATCATCGCGCCATGCAGCGCCGTGGCGATGAGTTCGGCGCGCCCGGACGGGTGATATTCAAACAAGGCGAAACACGCGCCCAGCGCCATGCTGGTCAGCGTGATCCAGAGAATGAGTCGGAGCGGCGAGGGCATGCCGCGCGAAGATAGCTGGCTTCGCCTCGGGACGCCAACGCGAGCGCGAGAAGCTACATCTTCGGCGCCAATTTCAGCATCGTCTCCGTCGCGCCCACCGCGCCGACGATCGTCGCCCTGACGTCGGCGGGGAATTTGGCTGCCGTCGGGGCCTCACGCAGCTCGAGCGCGAAACAATCGCCCTCCGGCTTGGCGGTCAGCCACCAGCCCGCGGGCGGTTCGACGAAGAGATCGCGCGCGCCGGCCGACGCGGGCAGGCAGAGGCGCCAAGTCTTGGCGTCAAGCGCGGTCACCGCGATCCCCAGCGCGCCGGCGTCCTTGGCGATGGGAATTTGCGCCCGCGCCGCCGCGAACTCGGCCGCGAAAGGCGTGGCGCCGCTGGCGAGGTCCAGGCTCAACGCGGCGCGCGCGGGCAGGCAGATTTTCTCGCACACCGCGTAGTTCGCGTTCATGACCAGTTTCACCGGGCGCGAGGAATCGGCGGCCTCGACATGGATGGGAAACGTCACCTCCCGCTCGTAGCCGAACGCCTCGCTTCCGTCGGATTCGGCTATGCGCTCGGGGGCGGGGAACAGCACCTCCGCCTTCGCCAGATTGACGGAGCCGGTGAAATCGAACGTCGGCGGCACGCCCGCCTCGCCCGGATCGCGCCAATAGGTGATGGCGCCGGGCGAAAGCCGCACCTCGAACCCCGCCTGCCCCGTCCCGTCGCCGATGAGACGCGCCTGTGACTTCAGCGAGGGCGCCCAATCGGACGCGAAAGGCTCCGCCGCCGTGGCGGCGGTGGAGAGGAGAAGCGCGAGCGCCAGGAAGGCCGGTTTCGAGATCATGCCGCATCCTAGCCCGCGAAAGCCCGTCAGGCACGCCACGAATTCGCGAGGCGTGCGTTTCGCGCCGGCGCCGGATTTCGTTTTGACACGGCGCGAGACCGGTTTAGCATGGCTCCATGCGCAGACCCGCCGGCCCCCCGCTTTCACAAAGTTTCGAAGGTCAGATTCTGATCGCGATGCCCGGCTTGCGCGAGGGGCCGTTCGCGCGCTCCGTCGTCTACATGTGCGCGCATCGCGAGGATGGCGCGATGGGCATCGTCATCAATCATCGCGCTTCGGATGTCGAATTCGCCAAGCTACTGGTGCAGCTCGAAATCGTCGGCAAGGACGACGCGATTCGACTACCGCCGAGCGTCGAGCAGATTCGCGTGGTGCGCGGCGGCCCGGTCGACACAGGCCGCGGCTTCGTGCTGCACACCAGCGATTACGCCGCCGGCGATTCCACCGTGAAGATCGCCGAGGGAGTCTGCCTCACCGCGACGCTCGATATATTGCGCGCGATCGCGCAGGGCGGTGGACCGAGTCGCGCGGTGCTGGCCCTGGGCTGCGCGGGCTGGGCGTCCGGGCAGTTGGAAAGCGAGATCGTCAACAACAGCTGGCTCGTCGGTCCCGTCGACGCGGGGCTGATCTTCGATACGGATTTCTCGGCCAAATACGATCGCGCGCTCGCGCTGCTGGGCGCCAGCTCAGCCACTCTGTCCGCCGAGGCCGGCCACGCCTGATCAGCCCGACGCGACGTGGCCCGGCGTCACCTCGTGCAAGCTCGCGCGCAGGGCGGCGAAGGCGGCGGGATCGGCGCCCGTGATGAACACTTGACCGCCGATCTTCTCCAATGCGTCGAACAGCGCGGCGCGACGGCGCGGGTCGAAATGCGCGGCGACTTCATCGAGCAAAGCCAGCGGCGCGATGCCCGACATGTCGGCGACGAGCCGCGCGTGCGCGAGCACGAGGCCGACCAGCAGCGCCTTCTGTTCGCCGGTCGAGGATTGCGCGGCCGGCGCGCCCTTCGGCCCATGAAACGCCAGCAGATCGGCGACATGCGGCCCGATCAGCGCGCGCCCCGCCGCGCCGTCGCGGCCGCGATTGTCGCGAAGCCGCGCGCGATAGAGGTCCTCGGCCCGAAGCGCCGGGTTTTCGCTCGCGAGCGTTTCGACTTCGCCCTGGAGCGAGATGTCGGCCCAGGGAAACGGCGATTCGTCGTCGCGCCCGGCCGCGATCGTCGCGCGCAGCCTTGTGACGCATTCGACGCGCGCCGCCGCGATGGCGACGCCGAGCTCGGCGGCCTCGCGCTCCAGCGCGTCGAGCCAGGTGACGTTGCGCGCACCCTCCTCCAGCAAGCGATTGCGGCCGCGTAGCGCGCGCTCGAACTGATTGACCCGCGCGCCGTGCTGCGGATCGATCGCGAGCACGAGCCGATCGAGAAAGCGCCGCCGCTCGCTCGCCGGCCCCATCAGCAGCCCGTCCATCGCCGGCGTCAGCCAGACCAGCCGGATATGGTCGGCGAACGCGCGCGCGGAGCCCACGGCAGCGCGATCGACGCGATTGAGGCGTTCGGCCGAGCCGTCGGCGGCGACATCGAGCCCGACTCCGAGAGGGCGCGTCTCGCCGTCCTCCTCGACCTCGATCGAGACCGCGAAGCCGCCGGCTCCGCCGATTCGCGCGCAGTCGGCGAATTCGGCGCGCCGCAGGCCGCGTCCCGGCGAGAACAGCGACAAAGCCTCCAGCAGATTGGTCTTGCCGGCGCCGTTCTCGCCGCGGAACGCGATCAGCGGCCCCTCCAACCTCAGATCCAGCGTGTGGTAGGAGCGGAAATCACGCAGCATGATCCGCCGGACCAGAGGCCGGCGACGCGGGAGCGGATTTTCAGAGGGCGTCGGCATGTCGGGGGGATGTGGCACGTCCGCCGGCGCGGCGAAAGACCTTTAGGCGCCAATATCGAACATCGAAGACCCCCGCTTCAGCGCCGCCCGCGCGATGTTCATGCGATGCACCTCGGAGGCGCCGTCGAAAATGCGATAGATGCGCGCGTCGCGGTAATAGCGCTCGATCGCGAGATCCTTGCAATATCCCATGCCGCCGAAGATCTGCACCGCGCGATCGACGACGCGCCCCAGCGTCTCGGAGGCGTTGACCTTCACCATCGCGATGAGGTCGCGCGCGTCGTTACCCCGGTCCAGTTCGAACGCCGCCTTGAGCAGCAGCAACCGCGCGCAATTCACCTCCATGACGGAATCGGCGATCATCTGCTGAACCATCTGGAAATCGCCGAGCGCCTGACCGAACTGCTTGCGCTCGCGGGCATGGGCGATGGTCTTGTCGAGCACCATCGTCGCCTTGCCGACCGCGCGCGCGCCAACCTGCGCGAGGCGCACCCGCCCCAAAGTCGACAGCGCGAGCTTGAGGCCCTCGCCCTCGCGGCCGAGCAGCGCGATCTCCTCCACCGGAGTCTCGTCGAAGAACAGCTCGACATGGCTGGTGCCGCGCACGCCCATCATCGGCTGGTCGCGGCCGATGGAAAAACCCGCGAGCCCCTTGTCGACCAGGAACATCGAAATGCCCCTGGCGCCCGCTTTTTGGTCGGTGACCGCCGTCACCAGAAAGAAATCCGACACCGCGCCGTCGCTGATGAAATGCTTGTTCCCGGTGATGCGCCAGCCCGCGCCGTCCCGCACGGCGCGCGTCTTGATTCCGGCCGCGTCCGAACCCGCTCCGGGCTCGGTGATCGCGATCGAGCAGACACGCTCGCCCGTCACCGTCGGTTTCAACCAACGCTCGACTTGCGCGCCGCGGCATTCCAGTAGCATCTCGTAGACATTGCCGAAGGCGCGGCGAATCAGGATATCCGTGGTGCGGCCGAACTGCTCCTCCGCGAGCATATGGTCGACCGCCGACAGCCCGCCGCCACCGAACTCGACGGGGATGTTCATGGCGTAGAGGCCGAGCGCCTTGGCCTTGGCGTGGACCGCGCGCGCGATTTCGGGCTTCAACACGCCCGTCGCCTCGATGTCGTCCTCGAGCGGCGCCAGTTCCTTCTCGATGAAGGAACGGATAGTGGCGACGAGCATTCGCTGCTCGTCGTTCAGGGCGAAGTCCATGTTTAGCGCTCCTTGTCGGACGATTTGGGCGCGAATGAACCACGCGCCCGATCGCCGTCAAGGCGTCTTGCTGGAAACCAGCACATATCCGCGAGTCTGGTTCTCACTGACCGCGTCCGGCGTGTTCATCGCGTCGAACAGATCCGCAGTCGTCACCCAGACGGGGGGATATTTGTAGCGGGCGACATCCAGAATGAGGAAGCGATCGGCTTTTTCGTCATAGGCGCCGAGCGGCGAGATATGCCCGCCGCGCTCTTGCCCGATGGCCTTGCGCAGATAATTGACGAGCACGAAATGGCCCTTGGTCGCGAGATATTCGGCGGCCGACTTGCGGAAATCGTCGAGCCCGCCCGGCGCCGCGTGGCGCACCTCGACATCGACGGGGTGCAAGGCGAGTATCTGGCCGAGTTGGTCGAGAGTCATGCCCTGCCGCGCCAGCACCTCGCGCGGCAGGATCTTGTCCGAGTTTTCGTCCAGCACGTTGTCCTGCGTGAAGAAACTGTAGGGCTGATATTCCGGACTGGTCGGGGCGGGCGCGTGGATCGCGTTCAGCGTCATCACCATGCTGGCGACGCCGCAATAAGCCTGCGTCCGCTGAGTCTCGAAGGTGACGCTGATCGGGAAATAGGCTTCGAGCGCGTGCGTTTCGAGCAGATAGGCCTCGCCCTGGGGCGAGCGCAGATCGACGAGCTTGTCGGGCAGCGCCAGCAAATCCGCTTGGGCGCCGGACGCGAGGAGCAGCCAGAGGAACAGCGTGCGAGCGAAAGCGATGATCATGAGGGCGTCTCCCGTTTTTCAGCTCATGCACAACGAAGGCCAAGTCAGGGCGCCGCGGGCCGCGCCGCCTTCACATCCGCCGCCGATACCTCGTCGCCCGAGACATCGCCGAAGCGAGCGCGGACATAATTGGTCACGTCCGCCGTCTGCGCATCGCTCATCATCTGGCCGACGGCGGGCATCGCGCGCTGCCCATTGAGCAGCAGGTTCATCACGTAGGTCGCCGAGGCGACGTTCTTGTCGTCGACCAGCGCGGGGTAAGCGCCCGCGCCGACGGCGCCTCGGCCGTCCGGCTGGTGGCAGGCCGCGCAGACGTGAGCGTAAAGCGCCTCGCCGCCTTGTTCCTGAAACACCCATCCCTCGCTCATCGAGGCAAGCCCCTGCCCCCAGGCGGCGCTCGCGTGCATGAGCGCGATGACGGCAAAGGCAAGCGCGCGCATGTCGATCCTCCCTCAGTTCGCGAGAACGCGTGCGTGAAGTCGCGTGATGGCGTCGAGCGCGGACAGTATCGCGCCCTCCTGCCAGGCGGGAATATAGGACGCGTGCTCGCCCGCGAGCACGATACGCCCGTCGATCTGGCAGAGATTATCATAGTGATCGCGCCGCGCCGCGTCGCTCCATTCGCCCGCGCACCCCAGCGTGAACGGAACGCGATGCCACGCGACCGAGACGCCGGTCTCGAAGTCGGCCTTGTATTGCGGATGAATCTGGGCTCCACAGTCGAGCGAGACCTGAATGCGTTCGGCCGGCGACATCGCGGTGAGTTCGTAGGCGTTCGGCCCGTCCCAGGTGTAGCCGCCGAGCAGCACGCCCTTGCCGCCCGAATTGTAGCCCGTGCTCGGATAGGAGATCTGGCGTATCGGCAGATTGGTGTAGGAGATGCCGCCGAAGATATGCTCGTCCTCCTCCCAGAAGCGCCGTTTGAATTGCAGCCCGGTCTTGACCACGGAGGCGTAGGGCACCGCGTCGATGGCCGACTTCATCGGCGCCGAGACCTGCAGCGGGATCTGGCTCAGAATCGAGAGCGGCAGCGCGCAGACGCACCAATCGGCCTGAACCTCTCGCGGCGCGCCGCTGGCGATATCCTGATAGGCGACAGTGACGCCGCGCCCGTCCTGCCAGATCGCGTTTACCTTGGCGCCATATCGGATGACGCCCGGAAGCTGGCGCGCGAAGGCCTCGCCGATCCGCCCCATACCGCCGACCGGCTGAAACATGGTGGTCTGGAAATCATAGAGCGAGAAATTGGCGAGGCTCCGCCATAACCGCGAGGTCAACAGATCGTGCAGCCCGATCGGCTCGCTGTTCACAGGCTTGGCGTTCAACCCGCCGCCGGCGTCCTTGGCGTAGCCGCGATATTCGGCGGACTCGTCGCTCATGCGGTAGCGCAGATCGCCGTCGAGGCCGCCATGCTCGCGCAACGCCGCGATCAGTATTTCCTGATCCTCCTTCGAAACCGCCTCGTCGAGCGCGCCCTTGCGGGTCGCCTTGGCGAGCAGCTCCGCGACGGCGCCCTCGAAGTCGGCCTTGATCTCGCGAATCCGTTGCGGCTTGCCGTCGAAGGCGTGCGTCGAGTGCAGCCACGCGTTGTGATTGAGCTGGATGAATGGCTCCAGCGCCACGCCGAAACGGCGGCAATAGTCGAGAATCGCGTGGTGGTGGTAGGGGATTCGCCACGGGCCTGGGTTGAGATAGAGCCCCTCGTCGAACACGCAAGTTTGCGTCGCGCCGCCGAGTTCGGTGCAGACATCGCCGCCGCGGATCGACCAGTTCCGTCCGCCGGGCCGCGTGTTGTATTCGAGGATCTGGACCTTATAGCCAGCGCGGCCGAGTTCGATCGCCGCCGTCATGCCCGCGAGGCCCGCCCCTAAAATGACGACCGAGGCGCCCCTGGGGTCGCCGTCGAGCCGGATCGGTCCCATGTAGGTCGATTCCGCCGCGAGCCCGAGGCTCGTCATCGCCTGATACATCGCCGACCCGCCCGCCGCGGCGCCGATCAGCGAGAGGAGGTGGCGGCGGGAGAGGGAGGGGTGTTCGTTCATGCGGCGGGGTCTCCATCATTGCGAGCCGAAGGCGAAGCAATCCAGGCGCCGGGAGGCGCGGCCGCTGGATCGCTTCGTCGCTTCGCTCCTCGCGATGACGGCGCCCCCAACACCCGTGCGTACACCGCCCGCGTCGCCTCGCGCGCGTCCTTGACCGCCGCCGCCAGCATATCGAAATTTGGCAGCGCCGCAGCTCCTGCGATGCGGCGTTTGACGCCGCTGGCGGCCTCGTGCGGCACGAAGGCGCCCGACAATGTCAGCCGCATGATCTGCGTCGCGTCGGTATAGAGCCGATGCGCGTCGGCGAGCGTGGCGCCGTCCTCCGCGCTCAGAAACCCGAGTTCGCCCGCCTTGGCGATCACCGCGCGGGTGGAGACGTCGATGAGTTCAGGGCGCGCATGGGCGTGGGCGAGTGTCAGGAACTGGGCGATGAATTCGATGTCCATCAGGCCGCCACTCACGAGCTTCAGATCCCAGGGGTCGGCGTCGCCCTTTTCCTTGGCGATCAGGGCGCGCATGTCGCCGACCTCGCGCGCGAGCTTCTTGGCGTCGCGGGCGACCCGGATCGTCTGGCCGACCACATCGGCGATGTCGCGCGCCAGACTGGCGTCGCCCGCGAGCACCCGCGCGCGCGTCAGCGCCATATGCTCCCAGGTCTCGGCCTCCTCGCGCTGATACAGCGCGAAGGCCGACAGTCGCGTCGCCAGCGGGCCCTTCTGGCCGGAGGGGCGCAGCCTCAGATCGACGTCGTAGAGCTTGCCCGCCTTGGTCGGCGCCGTCAGCGCGGCGACGAGGCGCTGCGTCAGGCGCGCGTAATACAGTGCGGCGCCGAGCGGTCGTCGACCGTCGGATTCGCTCGCTTCGGCGGGAAAATCATAAATGACGATGAGGTCGAGATCGGAGGCCGCCGTCATCTCGCGCGAGCCGAGCTTGCCCATCGCCAGCACCGCGACCCGGCCGCCCGCGACGCGGCCTTGCTCGACAGCGAAGGAAGCGCCGACGCGCGCCAGCAAGGCCGACACGAGACCTTGCGCGAGCGCGCTATAGGCGCGCCCCGCCATATCGGGATCGAGCGCGCCCGACAGCAGCCGCACGCCGATGAGGAACATCTCCTCGGCGGCGAAGTCGCGCGCGCGGTCGAGCATGTCCTCGAAGCCGTCGACGGCGTTCAGGAAAGCGTCGACCCGCGCCGCCTGCTTGTGCTCATCGAGGCTCTCGGTGATCGCGCTGGCGCGGCCCGGATCGATCGCGGCGTCGAGCACATGCGGCCGCGAGACCACGACTTGCGCGAGGCGCGGCGCGCCGCCGAGGAGATCACCAAACAGTTCACGCACCGGGGCGTTGGAGCGCAGGATCGACAACAGCTCCACCGCCGCCGGCATGCGCGCGAGCGCGGCGTCGAAGGCGGCGAGCGCGGCGTCGGGATCGCCGGAACCGGAAAACGCCTGCAACAGACCCGGCGTCAGCTCCGTCAGCACCTCGCGGGCGCGCGCGCTCTGGACCGCGGCGCGGCGGCCGAAGTGCCAGCCGCGGATAGTCTCGGTGGCCTCCTCCGGCTTATGAAAGCCGAGGCCGCGCAACGTCGCCAAGGTGTCGGGATCGTCGACGACGCCGGTGAAAACGAGGCTGCCCGCATCGGCGCCGAGCGTCGGCGCGTCCTCGAACAGCCTCGCGTAATGCTTCTCGACGGCGCGCAACTGGCGCGTGAGTTCGTCCGCGAATTTTTGAACGCGGGAATAGCCGCAAAACTTGGCGAAGCACGCGAGCGGCTCGGCCTCGAAGGGCAGGCGCTGCGTCTGCTCGTCGCCGATCATTTGCAGGCGATGCTCGATGGTGCGCAGGAACGCGTAGGCCTCGGACAATTCATCGACCGCGTCGGCGCCGACCCACCCTTCGTTCGCCAATTCGCGCAACATGTCGAGCGTGCGGGCGCCGCGCAGGTTGGGACGACGGCCGCCGAAAATGAGCTGCTGCGTCTGCACGAAAAACTCGATCTCGCGAATGCCGCCGCGCCCGAGCTTGACGTCATGGCCGGGCACGGTGACGCGCTCGTGGCCGCGCACGGCGTGAATCTGCCGCTTCATCGCGTGGACGTCGGCGATCGCGGCGTAGTCGAAATATTTGCGCCAGATGAAGGGCGCGAGCTCGCTCAAGAACGCGCGGCCGAGGGCAAGGTCGCCCGCGATCGGGCGCGCCTTGATCATCGCGGCGCGCTCCCAGTTCTGGCCGAGGGATTCGTAATAGGAGGCGGCGCTGGCGATCGACATCGCCACCGGCGTCGCGCCGGGATCGGGGCGCAAGCGCAGATCGACGCGCACGACATAGCCGTCGGGCGTGCGCTCCTGCAGCAGCCGCGCGAGCGCCTTGGCGATGCGCACGAACAGCGGGCCTGGCTCGACGCCGTCGGGAATCGCCGCGCTTTCCGAATCGTAGAAGACGATGAGGTCGACGTCGCTGGAATAGTTGAGCTCGCGCGCGCCGTGCTTGCCGAGCGCTAGCACGAACAAGCCGCAATCCGCCTCGATGTCGCGCGCTTGTCCATCGAGCTTCAGTCGTCCCTCCGACGCCGCGCGGCGCAACAGGAAGCGCAGCGCGGCCGAGACGGCGGAATCGGCGAAGCGGGTCAGCGCCTCCGTTGTCGCGACCACATCCCAGAGGCCGCCGATATCGGCGAGCGCGATCAGCAGCGCGGCCTCGTGCTTGGCGCGGCGCAGCGCGCGCATCGCCTCCGCCTCGTCCTCAAAGGTCGCCGCGTCGATGGATTCAATCAGCGCGTCGAGCGAGGCCTCAGGCGGCGCTGACAGCAAGCGAGCGGCGCGCGCGGAATCTTCGCCAATGAGCGCCCAGAGATAGGGGGAATGGTCGGCTAGGCCGAGCAACAGGTCGCGGACCGGCGCGAGACCGGCGAGATCGCGCGCGGACGCGAACGACGGCTCATCGAGCAGGGCCTTGAAAAGACGCCGCGCCGCCGCCAACGAAGCGCATCGCGGCGCGGCGACGAGGCGCTGCGCGAGCGAGCCGCTCACGCGTTCGCTTTCGGCGCCGGCAGCGCGACCAGAACCCGCAGGCCCGGCGCGTTGTCTTCCAGCCGCACCGTCCCGCCGTGCATCCGCGCGACCGCGGCGGCGAGCGAGAGGCCGAGACCAGAACCCGGTCGCGAGCGCGCGCTTTCCAAGCGGACGAAACGGTCGAACACGCGCGCCCGATCGGCGTCCGCGACGCCCGGGCCGTGGTCGGCGACTTCGATCATGACGTCCGCGCCCTCCCGCCGCGCGGCGACGATGACCTCGTTGTTCGAGCCCACGCCGGCGGCGCCGTATTTTAGCGCGTTGTCGATGAGATTGGCGATGGCCTGCCCGATCAACTCGCGATTGCCGATCAGCTTCAGACCGGGCGCGGCGTCGATGGTCAGATGGAAGCCTTTCTCCTCGACGACGGGCTCGTAGAGTTCGGCGACGCCGGAGACGACGGCGCCGACGTCGATTTCGCTCATCCCCGCGCGGTCGGCGCCGGCTTCGGCGCGCGCGATCATCAGCAGCGCGTCGAAGATGCGGATCAAGCCGTCGGATTCCTCGATTGTGCGCTCCAGCGCGATTTTATATTCGGGCTTCTCGCGGTCGGCGCGCAGCGCCTCCTCGGCGTGGTTGCGCAACCGCGTCAGCGGCGTGCGCAAATCGTGCGCGATATTGTCGGACACCTCGCGCAGGCCCGCCATGAGATCGCCGATGCGCGCCAGCATTTGATTGAGCCCGAGCGCGAGACGGTCCAGTTCGTCGCCGGAGCCGGACACCGGCAGGCGTTGGGCGAGATCGCCGGCCATGATCGCATGCGCGGAACTGTTCATCGCGTCGATGCGGCTGAGCACGCGGCGCGCGACGAACAGCGCGCCCAACGCCGCGAGGCCCGCGAAGAAGATCAGCGAGACGGCCATCGCCTTCACCATCACCGCGCCGATCCGCGCTCGGTCGCCGAGATCATGGCCGACGAGCAGATGGAAACCGCTCGGCAAGGCGAAGATGCGCGCGAGCGCCCTGCGGTCATGCGTCGTACCGTCGAGCGCCTGATAGGGCGTGTCGATGAAACCGACCTTGTCGAGCGCGCCGGCCGGCAACTGCCCGATGTTGCCGGCGAGCGGTTCGCCGGCGGCATTGGTCAGCAGATAAAGCGTTGCGCCGGGCTCGCGCGAGCGAGCCTCGATCACCAAGCCGAGTTTGCGAATGCCGCCCTGCTCATACTGCTCGGCGAGGCCGTTGGCCTCCGCCTCGATGGTCTGCGAGGTCTCCTCATCGACGAGCTTGACGACTTGCCAGGCGACGATGCCGAGCACGAGTCCCGCGCCGACGGCGCTGAGGCCGAGAATCGCGAGCGTCAGTCGAAACGCGGTGGCGCGAAACAGCTTAGCGAGCGACGTCACGGATCATATATCCGGACCCGCGAACGGTTTGCAGCATGGGCGCGTCGAAATCGCGATCGATCTTGGCGCGAAGTCTGGAAACATGGACGTCGATGACATTGGTCTGCGGATCGAAATGATAGTCCCAGACGTGTTCCAGCAGCATGGTGCGGGTGACGACCTTGCCCGCGTTTTGCATGAGATATTCGAGCAGGCGGAACTCGCGCGGCTGCAAGACGATCTCCTCGCCCGCCCGCGTGACCTTGTGCGACAAACGGTCGAGCATGAGATCGCCGAGGCGATACACAGTCTCTTCCGGCGCGCCCTTGGGGCGGCGGCGCGCAAGCGCCTCGACGCGCGCGAGCAGTTCGGAAAAGGCGTAAGGCTTGGCGAGATAATCGTCGCCGCCGGCGCGCAGGCCCTTGACGCGGTCATCGACCTGACCGAGCGCGGAAAGGATCAGGACGGGCGTCTCGTTCTTCTGCGCGCGCAGCGCGCCGATCAACGACAGGCCATCCATTTTCGGCAACATGCGGTCGACGATCGCGACGTCGTAACCGCCCTCGTGCGCGAGGTCATAGCCGGTCAGCCCGTCGGCCGCGTGGTCGATGATGTGGCCGGCTTCGCGGAACGCCTTCACGAGATAGGCCGCCGCGTCGCGATCGTCTTCGATGATGAGAATGCGCATGGGAATCCTATATAAGGCCCGCCTCGTCAGTCCCAAGCGTCCGGCCTTTAAAAAAGCTTAGGGCGGCAAGCCAGGGGGGTGGCTTGCCGCCCGTGGGCCGGGGCTCGCGCCGAGCGGGGACATGGCGCGAGTCGACCGGCCTGGATTGGCTCCGAAGGGGCGTTCGGAGCCAAACTCGGATTTAGGAGGCGGCCTTGATAGGTAAAGCGACGAAGCGCACCGATTGTTCCGACTTGACGCGCAGAAGCACCGCCTTGCGGCCGTCCGCCTTGGCCGCCGCGAAGGCCGCGACGATCTGCTCGGGCTGAGTCACCGTCTTGCCGGCGGCGTCGAGAATGACGTCGCCCGCCTGAATGCCGCGTTCGGCGGCCGCGCTGTCGGGATCGACGGCGGTGACCTTGACGCCTTCCTCACCATCCTTGGCGCGGCTCAGCTTGAGACCGAGCTTGGCGAGCTGGGCCGAGCCCTCGGGAACCACGGGGGCTTCGAGGCTGGCCACCTGCTTTTGGTCGACCGGCATGGCGCCAAGCGTGACGTCGATCGTCTGCTGCGCGCCGTTGCGCCAAATCGCCAGTTCGGCGACCTTCTTCGGTCCCAGCGCGGCGATGCGGCGCGCGAGTTCCTTGGGGTCGGCGACCTTGTCGCCGTTGACCGACTGAATGACGTCGCCGACCTTCACGCCCGCGATCGCCGCCGGCGAACTGGCGTTCTCCTTGGCGACGAGCGCGCCGGAATCCGGCTTCACGCCGAGGCTGTCGGCGAGATCGGGCGTCACCGGCTGGATTTCGACGCCGAGCCAACCGCGCGCGACCGCGCCGTTGTCCTTGAGTTGCTGCACGACGGATTTGACGACGTCGCTCGCGATGGCGAAGCCGATGCCGACGCTGCCGCCCGAAGGCGAGAAGATCGCGGTGTTGACGCCTACCACTTCGCCGTCGGTGTTGAAGGTCGGGCCGCCCGAGTTGCCGTGATTGACCGGCGCGTCTATCTGCAGGAAATCGTCATACGGACCCGAGCCGATGTCGCGGCCCCGGGCCGAGACGATGCCCGCCGTGACCGTGCCGCCGAGGCCGAAGGGATTGCCGACCGCGATCACCCAATCGCCGACCCTCGGGGCCTGCGCGGCGAAGCCGACGAAGGGGTAGGTCCCCTCGTCCTTCACCTTGAGCAAGGCGAGATCGGTCTTCGGGTCGACGCCGATCACCTTGGCGTCGAGCGTCTTGCCCTCGGAGGTCGTGATCTTGACCTCGGTGGCGTGGTCGACGACGTGGTTGTTGGTGACGATGTAGCCGTCCGCTGAAATGAAGAAGCCCGAGCCCTGCGCCATCGACGTCCCGTGCGGATGATGAGGCGCCGGGCCTTCGCCGTCGTCCTCGTTGGGCATGCCGAATTGCTTGAAGAACTTGTCGAACGGGCTGCCGGGGGCGAAATGCGGCATCGGGGGCGCGTCGGACTCGCTTTCCGCGTCGCCGCCGTCGGCGAGCTTGACCTTGACCGAGACCACCGAGGTTTTCACGCGGTCGACGATATCGGCGAACGAGGCCGGGCCGGCCGAGGTCTGCGTCGAAGCCGCGATGGCGGCGGACGGCGTGAACGCGCCGTTGTCGAGCGCCACTCCTCCTATCGCCGCGACGGCCGCCGCGCCGAGCAGCGCCTGCCGCAAGGTCCGTTTGCCGAGCGAGGGGAAGAGAATCAAGGACATGAAGGGCTCCATGGAAAGGCGGGACGCGGGTGCGTGATCCGTCTTATGACGGAGCCCGCCTAACGCGGGGATGGCCCGAACATGAAAGGTTGGTAATGCTCCGCAAGCGAACGGCCATTCCGTGTCGGCCCATTGTGGTCTAGGGAGACGCCGAGACACCACGGAGCCCACCTCATGACGCCACCCCCGGATGGGTTCGAGCCGCTCAAGATTCAGAACGGCTTCGCCCTGGCGTTCGGGCCGATCTTGGCGCGGCGCGAGGGCGATCGGGTGTCGCTCGGCTTTCGCGTCGACGAACGCCACGTCAATATCGGCCGCGTTTGCCATGGCGGCGCGCTCGCGACCTTCGCGGATCTGCAACTGGCGGCGATGCAACGCACCGGCGCCGTCGAGATGGGGCATTATCCGACGATCAGCCTCTCCGTCGATTTTCTGGCGGCCGCCGCGCTGCACGACTGGGTCGAATATGACGTCACGCTGCTCAAGCGCACGCGCCGCCTCGTGTTCACGCAAGCGGTGCTGCGCACGGAGGCTGGTCCCATCGCGCGCTCGAACGCGCTGTATTCGGCGCCGTCGGGCTCCCCCGCCGCCGGCTCG
>Ga0302320_10007716_pt1 | contig 23618 bp, 18 predicted proteins | sample Bog_T0_3_FD_202130 | JGI IMG/M metagenome (GOLD analysis project Ga0302320, IMG submission 202130) | Peat permafrost microbial communities from Stordalen Mire near Abisko, Sweden - Bog_T0_3 | ecosystem: Environmental > Terrestrial > Soil > Wetlands > Peat | place: Sweden: Abisko, Stordalen Mire... | reverse complement strand
CATTGGCCATGAGTTCCTCCTTGGACTCGGTCGGCTTGAGGGTCATGTCCGGGTGCTGGAGAAAATCCATCGGCGGCAACTGATAATTCCCGATCATCGGCGTCTGCGCCACGGTGATGGGCTTCGGTTTTTTTGGTGGCCGGGGTTTGCGCACGGAACCGTCGGCGATGTGGATGGCCGGCTCGGCCTTCGGCTCACCAGGTTTTTCAGGAACATTTTCAGTCCCGGTTTTTTCCGGCTCGGCAACGGGCGTTTCGGCTTTGGCTTCCGCCGGTTTTTCAGCTTCCGGCTTTTTGCCGAGAATGTCCTCGGCCGTGGCGGCGGGAACTTCGCGCGGAGCAGGTTTTTCTTCCGCCTCAACGCCGCCCGAAGCGGTTTCCTTGGGCGGTTCTGGCAGGGTGGTTTTGCGGAAGCGCGGCCCTTTGGATTGCGGGACGCTCAAATCGCGCACGGTCGGTTCAGGCACCGGTTGCATATCCGCGCCGAGGCCGGAATGCGCAACCTGCTCCTGCAATTGCCTCGCTTGTATCTCGAGTTCGCGGGCGCGGCGGTCCAGAGCGGTTTCATCCCCGGATTCTTCCAGTTCGTCCCCGGCAACTTGTTTATTTTGCAGCAGCGCGCGAATCCAGCCGCCGAGCCGGAAATTTGTCAGGAAAAGCAGGCTGATGAAGCAAAGCGCCAGATAAACAATCGTCGCGCCGACCGAACCGAACATCCAAAACCCCCAATCGTAGCCGAACAATTTGGAATCGAACAGGGTTTGGCCGAGCCAGCCGCCGGCGCCGGGCGCGTCAACATTTTCGCGCAGCGTCTTGAACAGGCCGTCCATCATGTCCAGCAACCCGGACAGCGAAAAAATCAAAACGGCCGACCACAAGCCGAACCAGAGCCGGCGCTCGCGCAGGTAGGAAAGAAAACTGGAGATATAACCAATCCCAAACGCGGCAATCAAAAATGGAAGAACGTAGGCGGCGAGTCCAAAAATGGAAAACGTCGCATAATAGGCAATGCGCGCGCCGACTGGGCCAATCCAGTTATGCACCGGATTGTTTGGCGGAAGGATCAACCCTTTGAGGTCATGCGGGTCAAATGACCATTGCGCGACCAGCAGCAGCACCGCGACCGCCAGCAGCGCGAGGCCGATGACGTCGTTCAAACCGTGATGCGAGTCAGACGCCTTTCGTGACATGGCGGCAAGTTAGCGAAACTGCGGGGCGGTTTCAAAGTTGAAATTGCAGCGCAACCGGGGCGGAAGGAAACGTCCGCGCGATAAATGTTGACACCGCCGCGCAATCATGGAGTCATTTTCGGATGAACACGTTCCGCCCCTTCCGCCAACTTCTTTTGGTTTGCGCCGGTTTGACCCTGATGGCGCTGCCCGCCGCCGCGCTGGACCGCACCAACGAAGTATTCAAGGTTTTCCAGTTCCCGCCGGACAAGATTCCGACGATTGACGGCCTGACGAACGACTGGGACATCGTGCCGGAAAGCTACGTCATTGGCAGCGACCAGCTCGTGGATGACAACGGCAAACATAAGTGGACCGATCCATCCACGCCAAAGATTCGCGTGCGGGTCGGCTGGGTGAAGGGATTGAACCGGCTGTATTTCCTTTACGAGGCCGATGACGATTACTGGGACTTTGCCCTGCCGGGATTGCACAATGATACCTTTGAAGTGGTCGTGGACGGTGATCTTTCCGGCGGCCCGTTCGAGCAGGAATTCATGACCAACCGGGACATCATCGGGGGCAGATGGGAGACTTATATGGCGCTGCAAAACGTCCATGCGCAGAACTACCACATCTTCACCCCGGCGGAGGGCAAGGATTGGTGCATGTTTTGGGGCCCGCAACAATGGGTCAAAGACCTGCCCTACGCCAACCACGCCTACAACTACAACTTCCGGCCCGGCCAGCCGGGGCATCTGGTTTTGGAATTCTGGATCACACCCTTCGATTACGCCGGCATGGATCCCAAACGCGCCGTCGAGTCTGTCCTGACGGAAAACAAGATCATCGGCCTGTCGTTTGCGCTGATTGATTATGACGACGTGAATTCCAGCAACAAGAACAACGGCTTCTGGAATCTGTCGCGCCACCACACGTTTTTTGGCAACGCCGATTACCTGTGCCAGTTCAAGCTGATGCCGCTGGAGCCGCAATTCCTCAAATCGCTGGACGCCAAATGGACTTTCACAATAGCCGACATGGACCGGCGTCTGGTGGTGTTCAAGGATCAATCCATCGGCAAAATCGCCTCCTGGAAATGGGATTTCGGCGACAACGAAACTTCCATTGAACAAAACCCCATTCACACCTACAAATCGGCCGGGGCTTATACCGTCGTGCTTACGATCACTGACGAGGATGGCGCCACATCCCGGTTCTCCAGAGTTTGGGACGTGACGTTGAAGTAGAATGAACTTTTCGAGTCTTCATCTTGTCAGCAGGCTTTTTGCCTTCCGTAAACTTGCGCCCGCTCTGGCGCTTTTGCTTGCACTGGCAGCGCGTAACGCCCCGGCTGCCGGCAAGGTTTTTAACGTCCTGAATTTCGGCGCGGCGGGCGATGGCGTGACGCTCGACACGTCGGCTATTCAACGCACAATTGACGCGGCTGCCGACGACGGCGGGCAGGTTTTGATTCCTCGCGGCCACAAATTTCTGGTCGCCACACTGGATTTGAAGGGCGGAATTGATTTCTACCTCGAAGGCGAGCTGGTCATCAGCACCAACCACTCCGATTACGCCAGTGATGGCGTCATCACCGCTTCCAACGCGGCGGATCTCCGCATCACCGGCAGCGGAAGAATTTCCGGCCAGTCGCTGTCATTTATGACCAGCTACGAAACCAACAACGAATGGTGGCTGTTCAAGGAATGGCGGCCAAAGATGTTCGTGCTCACCGGCTGCACCAACCTCGTCGTGCGCGACATCACATTTCGCGACGCGCCGTATTGGGGCTTGCACATGCTCGGCTGCAAAGATGTTCTCGTGGATAACGTGACCGTCAACAACCGACTCGACGTGCCGAACGACGACGGCATTGACCCCGACCATTGCCGGGATGTCGAAATCAGGAACTGCCATCTCACCTGCGGCGACGACGCCATCGTCATCAAAACCACCCGGCAGACGAAAGACTTCGGCCCGTGCGCCAACGTTCACGTCCACGATTGCGTCATCCGCACGCAGGATGCGGGATTGAAAATTGGCACCGAAACCACCGGCGACATCCACGACATCCTGTTCGAGCGGTGCAAAATCATTTCCGGCAGCCGCGGCCTGTGCATTCAATTGCGCGACGAGGGCACTGTGTCAAACGTCACTTTCCGCGACATCCAATTCACCTCGCGCTATTTCAGTTATCCGTGGTGGGGACGCGGTGAAGCGATTTCATTTACAGCCATCCCGCGCCTGCCAACGACGAAGCTCGGAAAGATAAGCGACATCAAAATCCAAGATGTGACCGGTCGCGCCGAGAACAGCATCCGCATCAACGGCACGCCGGACAGCCGCATCCAAAACGTCCGGCTCGAAAACGTGCGCGTGAAGCTGGACCGCTGGACGAAATATCCAGGCGGTTTGTATGACAATCGCCCGACCAAAGTGCTGGAGACAATTGAAACGCACGACACTCCCGGCATCAATATCCGTTACACCGACGATGTCACCCTGGAAGGTTGCTCCATCATCTGGGGAGGGAATTTGCCGGACTATTTCAGCAGCGCGCTGGAAGCGGAAAATGTGACCGGCTTGAGCCTGACCTGTTTCAAGGGCAAAGCCGCCCACCCCGACCGCGCCCCCGCCATTCTTATTCATTGAGCTGAAAGTATTGTCTGGCTACGCCAAAAAATCTTGCCCGCGGGCAAATTCCAATTAGACTTCGAGGTTCGGACGGTCGGGAATTCGTCCGCCGTCCGGTTGCGCGGTTAGCTCAGTGGTAGAGCACTACATTGACACTGTAGGGGTCAGAGGTTCAAACCCTCTATCGCGCACCATCTTTCAGCCCTCCGGGCGCAGCATTTTCCAAAGCCAGCCGAGCGGGTCGTAAAATTCATCCACCACGCGTTCCTTCAACGGAATAATGGCGTTGTCGGTGATCGTGATGTGTTCGGGGCAGACCTTGGTGCAGCACTTGGTGATGTTGCAGAAGCCGATGCCTTGCGCCTGCTTCAATTCCGGCAAACGGTCTTCCGTGTCGAGCGGATGCATCTCCAGCGCGGCGGTATAGACCAAAAAGCGCGGGCCGATGAATTCCTCGTGCTTGTGGTGGTCGCGCAAGACGTGGCAGACATCCTGGCAGAGAAAGCATTCGATGCACTTGCGGAATTCCTGCACGCGATCCACGTCTTGCTGCTGCATCCGCCAAGTGCCGTCCGGCGCATCGGGCGTGCGCGGTTTGAACTTCTTGATCTTGGTCTTGACGCGGAAGTTCCACGAAACGTCTGTCGCCAGATCGCGGATGCTCGGAAACGCGCGCATCGGCTCTATGGTGATGGGCTTGTCGGTCGGCAGCGTGTCCATGCGCGTCATGCACATGAGCTTGGGCATGCCGTTGACTTCGGCGGAGCAGGAGCCGCATTTGCCCGCCTTGCAATTCCAGCGGACAGCCAGGTCGTTGGCCTGCTCCTTCTGGATTTTGTGGACGACATCCAGCACCACCAAGCCTTCGGTGATCTCCGTGGTGTAATCCACGAACTTGCCGCCGCCGCTGCCGTCGGTGCGCCAGATTTTGAAAGTGACAGTTTTCATCGCGGCAAAATCAGTTCTTCATCTCCTCGATGACTTGTTTCAAATCTTCACGGATCGCCGGAATCGGTTCGCGGCGCAGTTTCATGGAACCGTCCGCCGTCTTGGAAATGACGGAATTATATTTCTGCGCTTCGGGATCCTTGTCCGGAAAATCCTCGCGGAAATGACCGCCGCGGCTTTCCTTGCGATCGAGCGCTGAAATCGTGATGGCCTCGGAAACCGTGAGAAGATGCTTCAAGTCAATGGAAGTGTGCCAGCCGGGATTGTATTCGAGGTGGCCCTGCACGGCGACTTTCGCGGCGCGCGCCTTGAGCTTCTGGATGCCGTCGAGCGCAAATTCCATTTCGTTCTGAAGACGCACGATGCCGACATTCGCCTGCATCATGTTCTGCAAATCGTATTGCACCTGATACGGACCTTCGCTGCCGCTGCCGGCGGGACGCTCGAACGGTTCAACCGCTTCTTTGTAGGCGGCCTCAATCTGCGCGTCGTTGATGTTGCCGGCGGGATTTTCCTTCGCATATTTCGCGGCGAATTCGCCCGCGCGTTTGCCGAAGACGATAAGGTCGGAAAGGGAATTGCCGCCGAGGCGGTTCGCGCCGTGGAGTCCGGCAGCGCATTCGCCCGCCGCGAACAGGCCGGGGACGTTCGTCGCCTGCGTGTCGCCGTTGACGCGGATGCCGCCCATCGCGTAATGCGTGGTCGGGCCAATCTCCATCGGCTCTTTCGTGATGTCGAGGTTCGCGAGCTGCATGAACTGGTGATACATCGAGGGCAGCTTGCGTTTGATGTGCTCCGCTGCATTCGGAATCTTTTCCTTGATCCAGGAAATGTCGAGGAACACGCCGCCATGCGGGCTGCCGCGTCCGGCCTTCACCTCGCGGTTGATGCAACGGGCGACATGATCGCGCGTCAGCAACTCCGGCGGACGTTTCGCATTCTTGTCGTTCTGCGTGTAGCGCCAGCCTTCCTCGGGATCCATCGAGGTCTGCGACTTGTAATTGTCCGGGATGTCGTCATACATGAAGCGCTTGCCGTCCTTGTTGCGCAACACGCCGCCCTCGCCGCGCACACTCTCGGTCACGAGAATGCCCATGACGCTCGGCGGCCAAATCATGCCGGTCGGATGAAACTGGATGAACTCCATATCGAGCAATTCCGCGCCGGCGTGATAGGCCAGCGAAACGCCGTCACCGGTGCCTTCCCAGGAATTGCTCGTGATGCGATACGCCCGACCCAGACCGCCGGTGCAAACCACCACGGCCTTCGCCTTGAAAATGCGAAAACGCCCGCGCTCGCGGTCGTAGCCAAACGCGCCGACCACGCGGTCGCCATTCTTCAAGAGCGACACGATGGTGTATTCCATGAAAACCGTGATGCCCTGATGAATGCCGTGATCCTGCAACGTGCGAATCAGTTCCAGCCCTGTGCGGTCGCCGACATGCGCGAGACGCGGATAGCGATGGCCACCGAAATTGCGCTGCGAAATTTTGCCTTCCTTCGTGCGATCAAAAACCGCGCCCCAAGCTTCGAGTTCGTGAACGCGCGCCGGCGCTTCCTTCGCGTGCAGTTCGGCCATGCGCCAGTTGTTGACGTATTGGCCGCCGCGCATTGTGTCGGCAAAATGGACCTTCCAGTTGTCGCGGTCATCCACGTTGCCCATCGCCGCCGCCATGCCGCCCTCGGCCATGACCGTGTGCGCCTTGCCGAGCAGCGATTTGCAAATCAAACCGACTTTGACGCCGGCTGCCGACGCTTCAATCGCCGCGCGCAATCCAGCACCGCCCGCGCCGATTACCAGCACGTCAAATTCGTGAGTTTCGTAATTGGTAGCCACAATAAAAAATCGGTTCGGAGTTTAAAATTTGAAGAACACGATGTCGTGCAGGTGCCCCGTCGCGCAAAGCCGGACATAAACGTCCGTGAAACCCACCCAGAACAGGCTGATCCACGCCCACATCATGTGCCGCGTGTTGAGGCAGCTCACGCAGTTGTAGGCTTTCGCGCAAGTCGGCGCCTTGGATTTTGAATCTAAAAATCCGCCGATCAAATGCCGCAGCGAGTGGCAGCCGAAAGTGTAAAGGCCGAGAAAAACCGCGTTCAGCGTCAGCACAATCGTTCCGACTCCGATGCCGAAATGTTCCTTGCCGGTCAGGTCGGTGAACCACATGCCCAGCCAGGCGTCATAGGAAAGAATCACTATGAACAGGGCCGCCAGATAAAACATGTAGCGGTGAACATTCTGGATGATCAGCGGAAAATAGCGTTCGCCCAGATAACTTTTGCGCGGCTCGCCGACGGCGCAATTGATTGGGTCGGCCCAGAACGACTTGTAGTAGGCACCGCGATAATAATAGCAGGTGAAACGGAATCCGGCCGGCGCCCACAAGATCAAAAACGCCGGCGAGAACGGGGCCCATCCCGGCCACCACGCGGGCACCTTGCCAAAAATTGCATGCGGAGAAGTGCCCCAAATTTCGGGCGAGTAAAACGGTGAAAGGTAATTCGCACCGTTGCCGCCATACCAATAGCTGCAGGCGTGGTTTTGAATGTCGCCAACCCCCTGAAACGCGGCCCAGGTGGAATAAATGATGAAGGCGGAGAAACCGAGAAAAACGAACAGCGGCTGCACCCACCACGCATCGGGGCGTGTCGTCTGGCCGAACGGTCTTTGCGGCGGCAACGTGTCTGCATAAGCCATAGAGGAATTAATCGTATTCATTAACGGAGACAACGTCAACGTGCCCGGACAAGTTATAAGCACTGCTTCGACTAATTGTTCAGCAGACTTATCGTCCGGCGGAGACCGATTGCGCTCCCCCGCTCCACTCATTCAACCCGCGTTCGCCCGCGCCCACCGGCGAAAGGCCGAGCATTTCCAGCGCCTCGCCGACGAGATAAAGCGAACCGGTGACGATGACAAACGCATCATCTGCTGATTTCTTCAAAGCATCGGCCAAATTGGCGCACGCAAAGATTTCCGACGACGGATTTGACGCACGGCACGCCGCAGCCAAATCACCGGCATCGGCGGTGCGTTCATTTGAAACCGGCACCGTGAAGATTCGCGCAGCCAGCGGCGCGAGTGTCTCGCAAATGTGTCGCCAGTCCTTGTCCTGAAGCACGCCGAGAATCAGCGTGACAGGAGCGCTAGCCTCCGGTCCGGCGTGTTGGAGTTCACGCTTTAGCATGCCTCCTGACAAGCTAAAGCTTGAACTCCAACTTGACAGTGCTCCGCGCAAAACTTTGGCCCCGGCCACGTTGTGCGCGCCGTCGAGCAGGATTTTTTGGCCGTCCGGCCTTTGAATCAATTGCAAACGTCCCGGCCAATTAACGTTGGCCAGCCCGGTGCGAATCACTTCACGGCTGACAGGAATTTGGTTCTGCAAAATCTCGACGGTGGCTAACGCCAATGCGGCGTTCAGCTTTTGGTGCTCACCGGGCAAAGATAGTGCAGCCATCCCAACTCCGACTTGCAGGCAGAACGCCTGCGCCACTCTGGTCAGCGAAGCGTTCTTCCCCCTGGCAATTTTTTCAACTGCGGCGAGCGCCTCCAGATTATCGGTCGCTGTCACAACCGGCACGCCGGGCTTGATAATACCGGCCTTCTCGGCGGCGATTTTTCCGAGCGTGTCGCCAAGCCATTGCTGATGGTCGAACGCGATGTTGGTGATGACGCTGGCCAGAGGCGTGACGATGTTCGTCGCATCCAGCCGCCCACCGAGACCGGTTTCCCAGATAACCAAATCGCATTTTTGTTCCGCAAAGAACTTCAACGCCATCACCGTGGCAAATTCAAACAACGTCGCTTCATGCTCCTTGTTCACCGCGCGCAATTCCCCGACGAGACGAGTTACATCCGCTTCGGGAATCAACTGGCGGTTGACCTGAATCCGTTCGCGGAAAGAAACCAGGTGGGGTGAGGTGAACAGCCCGACGCGCAAGCCGGCAGCGCGATAAATGCTTTCGAGCATGGCGCAGGTCGAACCTTTGCCGTTCGTGCCGGCAACGTGGATGAAGCGGAGATTATCCTGCGGATTGCCCGCGCACGCGGCAAGTTTGAAGGTGTTTTCCAGCCCGAATTTTGCACCGAACAAACGCAGGCCGTAAAGGAATTGAACCGCTTCGGCGTAGGTCATCACGGTCTGGCCGCTCAAAGCGGCTTCTGGTGGATTTTTGTGTGCGCGGCGGCGATGAAGCCCTTGAAGAGCGGATGCGGCTGGTGCGGCTTGCTCTGGAATTCCGGATGGAACTGGCTCGCGATAAAAAACGGATGGTCGGTGATTTCAATTATTTCAACGAGCTTGCCGTCGGGCGAGAGGCCGCTGAACACGAAACCGGCCTTCTCGAATTTTTCGCGGTAGTTGTTGTTGAATTCGTAGCGGTGGCGGTGACGTTCGTTGATGACGAACGAGCCGTAAAGCTCTGCCGCTTTCGTGCCAAGCGCAAGCTGGCATGGTTGCGCGCCCAGCCGCATCGTGCCGCCTTTCTTGGTGACTTTGCGCTGCTCGTCCAGCATGGCGATGACCGGATTTGGCGTGGCCGGGTCAAATTCCGTCGAATGCGCCTTGTTCAACTTCAAAACATTCCGTGCAAATTCAATCGTGGCAATCTGCATCCCGAGGCAAAGGCCGAGGTAGGGAATTTTATTTTCACGCGCGTATTGCGCCGCCTTGATTTTTCCCTCGATGCCACGTTCGCCAAATCCGCCCGGCACCAAAATCCCGCCAAGTCCCTTTAACATTTTTTCCGGGCCATCCTTTTCGATTTCCTCGGCATCCACCTGCACGATTTCCACGCCGCAATCGTTGCCGATGCCGCCGTGGATGATGGCCTCGTAAACCGATTTGTAGGCGTCCTGCAAGCCGATGTATTTGCCGACGACGCCGACGCGCACTCGGTGCTGCGGCGCGATCAGCTTGCGGATGATTTCCTGCCAGTGCGTCATGTTCGGCGCGGGCGTGGTGAGGTGCAACAGGCGGCAAACCAGATCGTCCATGCGCTCGCGCTGGAGCATCAGCGGCACCTCGTAAATCGAGTGGTCCACGTCCTTTTCCTCGATGACGGCTTCGAGCGGGACGTTGCAAAACATGGAAATTTTCTGGCGCAGCTCCTTGTCGAGCGGCTTTTCGCAGCGGCCGACGATGAGGTGTGGCGTGATGCCAATTTCGCGCAGTTTGGCAACCGATTGCTGCGTCGGCTTGGTCTTCAATTCGCCGGCGGCCTTGATGAAGGGGACATAGGTGACGTGGATGAAACACGTGTTGCCCACGCCGGCTTCGAGCGCGAATTCGCGGATGGCCTCCAAAAACGGCAACCCCTCGATGTCGCCGGTCGTGCCGCCAATTTCCGTGATGACGACGTCCGCCTTGGATTTCTCCGCGAGGACATGGATGCGGTTTTTGATTTCGTCGGTGACGTGCGGAATCACCTGCACCGTCTTGCCGAGATATTTCCCCTCGCGCTCATTGTTGAGCACGGTCTGATAAACCTGGCCGCTGGTGAGATTGTTGAGCCGCGTGAGCTTGACGTTGGTGAAGCGCTCGTAATGGCCGAGGTCGAGGTCGGTCTCCGCGCCGTCGTCGAGCACGTAAACCTCGCCGTGCTGATACGGACTCATCGTGCCGGGATCCACGTTGAGATACGGGTCGAACTTTTGCAGCACGACCTTCAGCCCGCGGTTTTCGAGCAACGTGCCGAGCGCGGCAGCCGTCAGGCCCTTGCCCAACGAACTCACCACACCGCCTGTGACAAAAATAAATTTCATTTCAACGCTTCAAAAATCTTTCCACCCACTCCACGTCTTCAGGCGCATCCACGCCCACGCTGTCGTAAGTCACCTGCACGACCCCGATCTGGATGCCGTTCTCCAGCGCACGCAACTGCTCCAGCTTCTCCGCAGCTTCGAGCGGCGACACTGGGAATTTCACCAGCCGCAACAGCGTCTCGCGCCGGTAACCGTAGATGCCGAGATGCTTCAAAAAAGCAAACGCCGCCAACTGTTCGCTCGTCGAACCACTGGCGGCCTCGCGCAGATACGGAATCGTGCGCCTCGAAAAATATAACGCGCGCCCGGCGGCGTTGACAACAACTTTCACCACGTTCGGATTGTCCAGTTCAACGGGATTCTTGATGCGTGTGGCAGCTGTGGACATTTCGTTCTGCTCCAACGCGCCGGCCACGGCATCAATCACCGACGGCTCGATCATCGGTTCGTCGCCCTGGATATTCACCACCGCGTCACACTCGCAACGCTCCACGACCTCCGCGATGCGGTCGCTGCCGCTCGGATGTCCGGGACGCGTCATCTCCGCGCGGCAGAATTTCTGCGCCAATTCCCAAATGCGCGTGTCGTCCGTGGCAACAATGACCTCGGCCAGCGACTTCGCCTTCTGGCACTGCTCGACGACGCGCTGGATGAGCGGTTTGCCGGCGATGAGCGCAAGCGGTTTGCCGGGAAACCGGGTTGAAGCGTAGCGCGCGGGAATGATGCCGACAATTTTCACAGGCATCAATTAAGCCACAGAACCCGCGCGGATGAAACACAGATTTTGGAAAATCGGATTTGACATCGCGCCCGAAGTGCGCCAGTTTGTCCTCGAATTGACTGCGAATTTGCCTTTGCCGTGTTGAGGCGCGGATGCCTCGAACGCCGGGTTGAGAATAATCCATTTTGAACTTTTCCGGGCGCCCGCCGTCCAATGCATGACGGCGTTTGCGGCTCTTGATGAAGCGAGGCAACCGAAATCCCAGCCAGTCCAACCGAAACCAATTTAATCTTAAATAATTTATGGCAAGAGCCCCTAGAAAAACCAAACCCAAGGCCGCCGAGGAAGCCGCCGTTGAATCGCCCGCTCCGAACGGCGGCGCAGTCGCGGAAACCACCGTTGCCGAACAGGCCATGCCTGAACCCGCACCGGAATTGCAGCCGCCGTCCACGCCGGTCGAACCGGTCATGGACGACACCAAAATCGAGGAGCGGCGCGGTTATCAGCGCGATAAAATCGTCGCGTCGCTGAACATCGCCAAACTGCAGGCGATGAGCATGACCGACCTCAATGGCATGGCCAGGGAACTTGGCGTGGAAAACTTCGGCACGATGCGGAAGCACGAGGTCATTTTCCACATCCTCCAGAAAAATGCCGAGCGCGCGGGCGTGTTGTTTTCCGAGGGCGTGCTGGAAATTCTGCCGGAAGGCTTCGGCTTCTTACGGTCGCAGAGTTTCAATTACCTGCCCTGCCCGGAGGACATTTACATTTCGCCGTCCCAAATCCGCCGCTTTGATTTGCAGACCGGAAATTTGATCGCCGGCCAGATCCGCCCGCCAAAGGAAAAGGAAAAATTCTTCGCGCTGCTCAAGGTCGAGGCTGTGGACACCGAGGAGCCGGACAAGGCGAAGGAAAAAACGCATTTCGACAACCTCACGCCGCTATTTCCGAACAAACGGTTCATTCTGGAAACCGCGCCGGACGAATTGAGCACGCGCGTGCTCGATCTCGTCTGCCCGATTGGCAAAGGCACGCGCGGCCTCATCGTCGCGCCGCCGCGCACCGGCAAAACGGTGTTGATGCAGAAAATCGCCAACGCCATTCTCAAAAACAATCCGGAAACGTATTTGTTCATCCTGCTGATTGACGAGCGCCCCGAGGAAGTCACGGACATGGAACGCACCTGCAAAGGCGCGGAAGTGATTTCGTCCACGTTCGACGAACCGCCGGAGCGCCACGTGCAGGTGGCCGAAATGGTCATCGAAAAGGCGCGCCGCATGGTTGAACACAAACGCGACGTGGTGATATTGCTCGATTCCATCACGCGCCTGGCCCGCGCCTACAACACCATCCAGCCGCATTCGGGTAAGATTCTGTCCGGCGGCGTGGACGCCAACGCGCTGCACAAGCCGAAGCGCTTTTTCGGCGCGGCGCGCAACATCGAGGAAGGCGGCTCGCTCACCATTATCGCAACGGCGCTCGTGGACACCGGCAGCCGCATGGACGAGGTGATCTTTGAGGAGTTCAAGGGCACCGGCAACATGGAGGTGTCGCTGGACCGCGCGCTGGTGGACCGCCGCATTTTCCCCTCGATCAACGTCGAGCGCTCCGGCACGCGCAAGGAGGAACTGCTGTATCACCCGGACGAACTCAACCGGATTGTCCTGCTGCGCCGCGCGCTCACGGGCGTTCCGCCGGTCGAGGCGATGGAACTGGTTTTGGGCAAGCTCAAGAAAACGAAGAGCAACATCGAGTTCCTGCTGGGCATGGCCGTGACTTGAATTGTAACACCGGCCTCATCCTGAACTGCGCTATTGTGGACTTGATTTGAGCAAGTTGAAGCGAAGGCTCAATTGCCGGCCATGTCCGAGCAGCAGCCAGACGGACAGCAAAAGCAACAGGAAGTTTTCCAGCAGTTTGCGGCAGATGAACTCCTCGCCCGTGCCGCAACCGCAATCAAATTTTACCGCACAGAAGGGTATTGCCAGCGCCGATTGAAGGAGCAGGGCGCGATGAAGCACCAACCCGGTGAATGGCACCAACATCACCATTAACGTCAAGGCGGTTCCGCGCACCGCGATGCCCAACAGCAGCAGCAGTCCGCAAAACACCTCGAACCACGGCAGGGCCGCAGCCATGGAATTCAAAAGCAGCGAGCTTTGCACGATGTCATATTGTCGGAGCAGTTTCAGAAAATCCACCGGATGGAGCGCCTTGCTCAAGCCCATGTGGAGAAACGCCGCACCCAACAACCACCTCGCCAGAACAGTCGAGGCGTCCATGATAATTTGGCTCCGGGATGTCAGGCCACTTTTCATTTGTTCATGTTGCGCAAGTTCCCGCTGTTGCGAGCGCCGATCTCCACCGGCAGGCTGTTGGTTTGCCATTCCGCGATCCCGCCGCCATAGACAAAGAGCTTCTGATTTGAAATGCCCACGTCCCGAAGCAAAAGGGCGGCAGACTCGCTGTCATCGCAATCGCCGCCGTTGCAATAAACCACGATTTGCTCCGCTTTCTGGCAGACCGGCAGGACGGTGTTGAAATATTTCTCCGGATGATAGGGATCGAACTGGTATGCGCCGGGAACGTGGCCTTGCTGGTAATGTTCTTCGTCGCGGGCGTCAATGAAAACGATGATGTCCTGTTTGAAGCGCGGATCGTGGAAAAGCAGCGCCGCCTGGCGGTCATCCAATAATTGCAGCCCCCTTTCCTTCATCTGCGCCGCGAGAGATTGCGCGGGCGAAAGTGCTTCGAAATTTGTGCCGGGAACTTGTGACACCTTAAGGCCGGCGACCGGTCGCACCGAATGGACAGTCCCCGACGGAAAATAGTCGCGCGTGAGCGCCAGTCCCAGCGGCGAAATCTGGTTGGCGGCGAATGCGAACGCGGCGCCGAAAATGGCCACAAGCACGGCTTCGCCAAATATCTGCCGGATTGCCGACAATCGGGTTGGAGCCCCGGACTGGATTGAATTGTCTTTCACGCGAATGTTGCATCCAGCGTGGACGAGTCCGCCCCTGTGAGACAATCAATTTTTCTTCATCCGGAACAAAGGCTTGCGGCAGGCGGGCCGGCCTTTGAGAATCCGGCCCCTCCTGGCACTCAAGGTCCTTCAACTGGACGAAAACGCAGGCTCTTCAGAACAGTAATAATGAAACCAAATGATTCTATTAAGCAAAAGCATTCCAGCCGTTAATTCAATAATTGCCAAGCTTTGGACAAAATCTGGTTAGCGTGTTTCCGGCGTATTAACGATTGTTTGCGTGAAGGGCGCGATGACAGCGCCGACAACAACAACGAACCTACGGAGATACGACGATGAAAAAAATTATATTGCTCGCAGCGGTGCTCGGTTTCGCCGCGGCGATTTCAGCCTCGGCGGCGGACGCCACGGACAATTGGACCACCCTTTGCGCAAAGTGCCACGGCGCGGACGGCAAGGGACAGACGAAGATGGGCCAGCGGCTCGGCGTGAAGGATTTCACGGATGCCAAAGTCCAGGCGGACTTGAAGGACGACGCGATGACGAAAGCGGTCAAGGAAGGCCTGAAGGATGCGGATGGCAAGACCTTGATGAAGCCGTTCGACACGCTGACGGATGACGAAGTCAAGGCGCTCGTCGCCTACGTCCACGGCTTAAAGTCCTGAACCACGCTGGGAACCGGGGGGCTTCAGCTTCCGGACAGCACGATTCCGCAGAAGTCGGCATCCGCCGGAAACGGATAGGTTGTGCACAAACGCCGCGACAGGAACGGCGGAAAAATTTTAACTACAAATGAATACTGGCACCGATCTCAACACGCCGCCGGCGCGACCGTCCCTGCTGCGCAATTGGATGAGTCTCATCGGGCTGGTTGTCGCCATCGGCGGGCTGTTCTCGTTCCTGCTGCTGTTCGTGCTCGACGCGCTGGCGGGCTTCTCGAATCCTTACATCGGCATCTTGACTTATTGCGTCGTGCCGGCGTTCTTGATTTCGGGAATTTTCCTGACGGTGCTCGGCATCTGGCGCGAACGCCGCAAGCGGCAGCGGGAAAATCTCTCGGTCCCAAGAATGCAGATTGACCTGTCGCGACCGCGCGACCGGCGGGTCCTTGCAGCATTTGTCACTGGCAGCCTGTTGTTCATCATGCTGTCGGCGGTGGGCAGCTACAATGCCTTTCATGTGACCGAGTCGGTGCAGTTTTGCGGGGAGACTTGCCACACGGTGATGAAGCCGGAGCTGACGACGCACGATCACGGCCCACACGCGCGCGTGGCCTGCGTGGAATGCCATGTGGGACCGGGCGCCTCGTGGTTTGTGAAATCAAAAATCGCCGGTTCCTACCAGCTTTACGCCGTCGCATTCAACAAATATCCGCGCCCAATTCCCACGCCCATCAAGAACCTCCGTCCAGCGCGGGAGACCTGCGAGCAATGTCATTGGCCGCAATCGTTCAACGGCAACCTTGACCGCACCTTCACTTATTTTCAGGATGACGTCTCCAATTCGCCCTACGCCATCCGGCTGCTGATCAAAATCGGCGGGGTTGACCCGACGACCGGCCCGCTTGGCGGCATCCATTGGCACATTCTCGCCGGCAACAAGGTGGAATATATCGCGACCGACGAGGCGCGGCAAAAAATCCCGTGGGTGCGAATGACGGATTCACAGGGCGTGGTCACGGTCTTCAAGACCAGGAATTTCACAAATGACATCTCCAAAATGGAGATCCGCACGATGGATTGCATGGACTGCCACAACCGGCCTTCGCACCGTTATATGTCGCCAGAAGCCGCCGTGAACCAGGCGCTGGCACAGCGGAAGATTGACCCAACAATGCCGTGGATCAAAACCAACGCCGTCTATGTGCTGACCCGCAAATATAACACCGACGACGAGGCGCGCGATGGCATCGCCACCCTGCTGGCGGCGCGCTATCTCGATGATTCGAGAGTTCGCGCCGCGATTCCGGCCGTGCAGGAGATTTACAGAAACAATTTCTTTCCGGAGATGAAGGCCGACTGGAGCTCTTACCCCGACAATATCGGCCACACCATCTGGCCAGGCTGTTTCCGCTGCCATGACGGCAACCACAAGACCGAGGACGGCAATCGGACAATCAAGGCCAACGATTGCAACGCCTGCCACACCATCCTCGCGCAGGGCAGCGGTGACGAATTGAAACAGCTGACTCCGGGCGGCCAGCAATTTAAGCATACCGGTGGAGATTATGACCTTTCCTGCTCCGATTGCCACACAGGCGGGCCTTAGAATGCCGGCGGCATAAGGAAGCCGGTCGGTTTGCGCCTTTTGTCAGGTTATTTTCAAATTCTGTCTAGCACGCCGATTGCTCTTGAAATGGCAATCTTTTGGGACAACAACACAAAAAAGCCCGCTTCCACGGATACTTTCATTGGTTACGCCATCCACCCAACCACTTAATTTGGAACAACAAGGCACCAAGGCGGGCGGCGGGCGGCATTTGAAACATAATTAGTTTTATACTGTAATAGTTTATTTACACTAATTTATCTAATGTAAATATGCTCTCCAAATGACAAGAAATGTAAAGTGGTTGCCAATGAATGGGCAGCGGCTTTCTCCCTTGTTCCTTAGGTTTATACCGTGAAGCAAGCATGCCGATTCAGAAACGTTCATCGCCGGGCGGATGAAACTGGTGATAGCCGGATGCTTGGCTCTGGTTACGCCAGCTTGTCAAGAATGGCTCGCGGGTATGCGCTTACCGGAGAAAGGTTCGCATGAATATATTTGTCGCAGGTTTGAGTTACAAGACCGCGCCCGTGGAAGTGCGCGAGCAACTGGCAGTGCGTCCGTCGCTCCTGCCCTGCCACGGTTGCCGGCTCAAGCTCAATGCCGGGCTGGAAGAAGTCGTGCTGCTGTCCACCTGCAATCGTGTCGAGATTTATGGCACAACGGCGTCCTGGGTTCAGGGCAAGGTTCATCGCCTCTTCCGCCAGCTTTGCACGACAGACATTGATCTGACTCCCTACATTTACGTCAAGGAAGGCGCCGCCGCGGTAGAGCACTTATTTTCGGTGACGAGCGGACTGGATTCGATGGTCATCGGCGAAACTGAAATAACCGGCCAGGTAAAGAATGCCTATCAAGCGGCGCAACAGGCCGGGTTGACCGGCCGTGTTTTGAACCGGCTATTCCAGACCGCGCTCCAAATCGGCAAGGAAATCCGCACCCACACCGCAATCGGCCGTGGCGCCACCTCGGTCGGCAGCGTGGCCGTGGAACTGGCGGAGAAGGTTTTTGCCGGCGATTTATCCGACAAGACGGTGATGATTTTGGGCGCGGGAAAAATGGGCGAGGCTTGTGTCCGCCATCTGGCCAAGCGCGGCGCGAAACTGGTGCTGGTGGCCAACCGCTCGCTCGAACGCGCCCGGCTGCTGGCTGCGGAATTTGGCGGGCGTCCCCTGTGCTTCGATGAACGCATGAACGCGATGACAGAAGCGGACATCGTCGTCAGTTCGACCGGTTGCCCGACAACCGTTTTGCACAAGGACGAAATAGCCGCCATCCTGCCGATGCGCCCCAACCGCCCGTTGATTCTGATTGATATCGCCGTGCCGCGGGACATCGCGCCGGACGTGGAGGAATTGGGCAATGTTTATCTCTACAACATTGACCATCTGGAGGCGATTGTCCGCGAGAATTCCAAGATGCGGGAACAGGAACTTTGCAAATGCAACGAAATCATCGCGCGGCGCACAACGGCGTTGATGGCCAAAATCAACCCGACACACGAAAAGAAACCCAGCGCGGAAGTTGAATTATTGCCCGGTTGGGTTTCCGGCGGGGCGATTGCCTGCGCACGGTAACAAACGGAACCATTTACAATGAAGACGAAAACAATTTTATCGAAAAGTCGGTCGGTGAGCTCGCCGCTTGATTTTTCGCTGGAACAGCGCGGCATCTGGTTGATGCGGCGCCCGTATAACACAAAAAACAAACGCGCGCAGAAACAAACATTATGAAAAAACTAAACATACTCCTTGGCGGGCTTGCCTTGGGAGCAGCGGTGGTGTTGATGCCATCCGTTGTCAAAGCAAGCATCATTGGATCGGAACACGACTTCTCCCCCAGCGGTGGAGCGGGAGGATTCAGCTCGTTGGGAATCGCAACCTTCAGCTATGGCGGTTCCAGCACCACTTACAATAACCCGTGCCAGGTGTGTCACATTCCGCACAAGGCTGCCCCGACCAGCGCGGCCAACGCGCCGCTGTGGAATCATGCCGTTGCAACCAACGCCACGTCGAAATACATCACCTACGATCAAGCGGGCAGCGCCACATTCAACGCCCTCGGATTGGGGACATTGACACTTGGCTCATCGGTTGCCTGTTTGAGCTGCCATGATGGCTCGATTGCTGTCAACCAGAGTTACGGCAAGACAACCTTCAATGGCAATGGTGGTGCGGCCACAAATATTTCCAGTTTCGCGATTGAGACACTCAATCCGGCCACTGGGAAATTCGATGGCACCGGAAATTCACTCACCCGCATGCACCCAATCGGTGTCAGTTATTCCGCCGCCCAGGCGGCGGATCCGGACCTGAACGCCACTCCGGCATTGGGTTCCGGCAGCACCTTCGCCAGAATGTTGAAGGGACCAAATCAGACTGTTGAATGCGCCTCCTGCCACGACATTCATCGCACAATTGGCGCTTCAGCCAGTGTCAGCCATAACTTGATTGTGGATCTCAATGGTGGGCAGTTGTGCCTGACATGCCACAACAAATAAATGGAAAATCTCCGGCTCCGAGTTTGTTTCGGAGCAATACACACGAGGCTCTGGCATCAAACCAGAGCCTCGTTTCGCATCTAAAGACAGGCGTTTTGGAGGGCGCAGAAACCCAAACACCGGCAAATAGCAGGCTGCCATAATCGGTCGGTGATGTTTCAAAACCACCATATACACAAAAAATGCACATTGAATGACAAAATCCGTGTAGTGGCAAAACCGCAGCGGACGCAGACTGATTACAAGATTGGCAGGCGGACAACGCGGGAACCGGTTGGCAGACGATTTTTCCACCGGAACCAGACCCGGCGCACCAGCCTGTAAATCACACAAGAAAGTTTGGATTATGAAAATTCTACAAAGCACTAAAACCCGGCTGGCCGGGCTGGCCTTGGCGCTCTGCCTGGCCGCCGGCTGCGCCACGCAAACCAAAACCGCCCGGACGTATTATTTTTTCCCGGAGCCGCCCAACGAGCCGCGGTTGCAATTTCTCACGTCATTCAACTCCGAGAAGGAATTCCGGGGACACGAAGACAAAAGTTTGATGACTTTTTTGACCGGCGAGCAACCGCCCGACAAATCCTTTGGCAAACCTTACGGCGCCGCGACCGGCAACAAGAAAATTTACGTTTGCGACACGGATTTGAACGCCGTGCTGGTGGTGGATTTGCAGACCCGGCGCATCCAAATACTGGACGCGCAGGGCGAAGGCACCCTTAACCAGCCGCTGAATATCTCGGTGGATGGAGACGGCAATCTTTATGTGACGGATGTCAGCCGCAATCAGGTGATTATTTTTGACAAGGACGGCGGTTATATTGCCACCCTGGGCAAGCAGGGTGAAATGAAGCCGCGCGACGCGGTGGCGAGTCAGGACCGGATCTATGTTGCGGACCTGCAAAAGCATGACGTTCATGTGTTTGACAAGAAAACCCGGAACCTGCTTTTTGACATTCCCAATTCTGAGGATGCCACGAACCAGACTCGCGCCCTGTTCACGCCCACCAATCTGGCGCTGGATTCCAAGGGGCGGCTTTATGTCAGCGACACTGGAGCCTTTCGCGTTCAGGTGTATGACGTGGATGGAACCTATCTCCGTTCGGTAGGCGAAATGGGCGATTCGCCCGGCCAGTTTGCGCGGGTAAAAGGCGTGGCTGTGGATCGGGAAAACCGCCTTTTCGCGGTGGACGCCATGTCCAAGGTGGTTCAAATCTTTGACGAGCAGGGCCACCTGCTCACCTGGTTCGGGCAACCGGGAAGGGACAGCATCGCCGATGATTTGCCGGCGAAGGTTGTCGTGGATTACGATGACGTGGACTTCTTTCAAAGCTACGCGGCGCCGAATTTCAAAGTGGAATTTCTGGTGATTGTCATCAACCAGCTCGGACCCCGCATGGTGAGCATCTATGGTTTCGGACATATGAAGTGACCTTTTGCAGCAAACCATTCAACCAGCCTGACCGCTGTGAGACGTGAAAAAACATGCGTGAAATCCAGCCGGCGGTTTCTTCCGGCTTCGGTTGCGATTCTCTGCGGCGTCCTGCTGGCCACCGGATGCAGTTCGACGTCCGAGCGGAAATGGCTCACGCTTTTCTTTGATGGAGTTCCCCCGGAATCATCCGTGACGAATCAGCCCGTCGCACGGGTTTCGATCGGCACGAATCAGCCAACGGTTGCAGTGGAGGCGCCCCGGCCGGTATTTCCGAAGCCTCCGGAAAACATCATGCACCGCCCCTTTGCCGAGGGGAAGTGCGGTGAGTGCCACGGCGAAACTACCATGTCGCCGGAACCCAAAGTTCCAATTCGTCAGCTTTGCTTTACGTGCCACAAGGATTTCCTGGCGGACAACAAGGTGAAGCATCAGCCGGTGGAGGATGGCGAGTGCCTGAGCTGCCACGATCCGCACCAGTCGCCCAATAAAAATCTGCTGCTCAAGAAGGGCAACGAGCTTTGCCTGACCTGCCATGACGACCCACTTGCCGAGGGCAAGTTCAAGCATCAAGCGGTTGAGTCCGGCGATTGTCTGGACTGTCATTCTCCGCACGCGACCAACTTCAAGGGGCTGTTGAAAAAATCCGTGAAGGACACCTGCTACGATTGCCACGACGACGTTACCCTGAATAAAAAGGACGTGCATCAACCGGTCATGGATGGTGATTGCATCGCGTGTCACAAACCGCATGCCGGTGCCGACAAAAATCTCCTGGCCAAAACCGGCGAGGCGCTTTGTTTCGACTGCCACGACAATTTCCTCGAGAAGGCGAAATTCACACACGACGTTGTTGATGATTGCACCTCTTGCCACAACCCCCACGCATCGGTTGAAGGCAAGCTGCTTGTGAAAAACGTCACCGCGCTCTGCGAAGACTGCCATGATGAAAAGGATCTCAAGGCTGACAAAGCGCACACGGACATCGCCACTCAATCCTGCGTGAGCTGTCACGACCCGCACGTCGGCAATGACAAAAACCTGTTGAAGCCGGCTGCTAAAAATCCAGGCGTTGGAACCGGAGCCCCGCCATGAGCCGGCAAGCAAAAGCGGTGAATTTCCGGCTGCCACGTTCAATCGCGTGGCTGGTGCTGGCGGCGGGAACGTCACAAGGCTGGGCGCAATATGTGGATTGGCCGGGGTATCAGGAGAATTCCGGTCAGGGTTACTTCATGCCGAAGCTGAAGTATATCAAGACGGACGTGGAGGCCGAGGAGGATGTCTATTCCGGCAGCGGCGGCAGCCAGCAGAAAACCGAACGATTGTATGTGGCGCCCGCATTTGGAATCGGATGGAACAACTATATTTACCATCCTTACCTGCTGACGTATTCGCTGTTGTTTGAACCCGGCTATGTCTGGCAGGACTACGGGCCGCCCGGCCAAACGTCACAAACGGAAATGTTGACGCTGAACGGCAGTTTCACAGCCAACATCCTGCAAATAAAACCCTACGCGACGACGGTTTCCTACAACCATTCCCGCGATGAGGTAAAGTATGACCTTTTCAACTCGGCGACGGTGGATTCGCAGGGCTGGGGCGTTACATCCGGCTATTCGGAAGGACCGGTGCCGGTGAATGTGTCCTTTCAACAATCATACGAGGACAGCACCAGTCCCGGCCAGGATTCCACGACCGATCAGACGACGATCAATCTGCGCGCCAAGAACGAGCGCCAAAAAGATGACACCACCGATTTGAATTACCAGTATGGTTTGTTCAATCGCCAGACTGACGTTTCCAGTTCCAGTTACACCAGCGAGAACAGCTACAACAACGCGACCTTGGCCGACACCGAGCATTTTCGGAAAAGCACCTTGAGGTCAACGATTCTGTTCAACGACATCGAATCGCAGAATTCCTCATCATCAGATTTGAACGCCACGCTGAACGACGATGTTGAGCACACGCCGCACCTGCACGGCAATTATGAATATTCATTTTTGAGGTATAGCGGCAACGATTCCGATTCCATTCAAAATTACGGCACGGCGGGTCTCCAGCATCAGCTTTACGACAGCCTCGCTTCCAGCGTGGAAGTCCATGGTTCAACACTAAACAGCAGTTCCAGCGGTTCAACGCTCGATTCCACCGCCGTCGGGGCCAGCGGTTCGGAAAATTATTCGAAAAACCTGGGATCTCTGGTGCATCTGACCCTCGGCGACGACGCCAGTTACAATTTGACCGACCAGCAGACGAGCGGCTCGGAAGCGACCATCAATAACGAATCCCACACCGTGCCGGTCAATGGCATCGTGCCATTGAGCCAGCCGCGCGACCTCTCCATCACCAGCGTCATGGATTCCACCGGGACTATCACGCTGGTGCTCGGTCTCGATTACACCGTCAATCAAACCACGGATCCGTGGCAGCTTCAAATCATCAACGGCGGCCCCAATCACATTTTGCCGGGCGCTTCAATTCTGGTGACTTACAACATCCAATCCAATCCATCCGGCAGCTATTCGACCTTCAACAACGAGTCGCAGGTGCGCCTGGATTTTTGGGGTGGTCTGGTGGGGATTTATGCGAGATACAACTTCACCGACAACCACGCCAATTCGCCCGATTTCGTATTGCAGGATGATCAAGAATTTCAAGCCGGCGCCGATTTTCACTGGCGCGGCCTGACTTTGGGAGCGGATTATACCGATGACCATTCCACCTTTTACGACAACCGCAGTTACAATCTTTCGGAAGGCTATGGGATGAATGCGTTTTCCCACTCCACCCTGGGAGTTAATTTGAACCAGGAATGGAGCATTTATTCATTCAGCGACGCGACAGCCGCCAGCCAGGAACAGAAAACATCCTTTTACAGTTTCATGCTGAATTATGAATGGCATCCCACGGGCGGGTTGAGCTGGAACACCGAGGCCGGATTGCAAGTGCAGCGTGGCGGCGGCTTGGATCAGGACTTGTTTGCGGCGCGCACCTATCTAAATTGGACAGTAGCCAAGCTGGAAGTGCATCTGGGATATGAACATGAAAACCAGGATTTCAGCGGCGAAACCCAGAAGCGCGATTTTGTTTTTTTGAGAGTGAGGAGAAATTTTTGACATGCTGAAAAAACTCCATGTGATGCTGACAATGCTGGCCCTGGCAGGCATGGCAGTCTCCTGCGTTTCGACTCAACA
>Ga0302320_10007715_pt1 | contig 23619 bp, 28 predicted proteins | sample Bog_T0_3_FD_202130 | JGI IMG/M metagenome (GOLD analysis project Ga0302320, IMG submission 202130) | Peat permafrost microbial communities from Stordalen Mire near Abisko, Sweden - Bog_T0_3 | ecosystem: Environmental > Terrestrial > Soil > Wetlands > Peat | place: Sweden: Abisko, Stordalen Mire... | reverse complement strand
CACATAAGCAGAAGCAGACCGATCAAGTTTTTGAGAGCAAATCATGCCTAAGAGAGTTGTGACCGGGGTAGTGACCCGCGACAAGGCGTCGAAGACGCGGCGCGTCGAGGTGATGCGCCTGGTGCGGCATCCGCGCTACGGCAAGATCATGCGCCGCCGCACGGTCTGCGTCGCGCACGACGAGGAAAACCAGTCGCACTCGGGCGACCTGGTCGAGATCGAGGAATCGCGTCCGCTTTCGCGCACGAAGCGCTGGAAGCTGCTGCGGGTGGTGACAAAGGGGGCGGCGGGCGAAGTGGCGGCAAAACTTCCCGTGGAAAGCGAAGCCGGCGCGGCGCCGAGCACGTAGAACTTAGCAAGTAATGGGTACCGGGTACCGAGCAATTGGACGAGTAAATCATGATTCAAATGCAAACGCGGATGGACGTGGCCGATAACACGGGCGCCAAGGAACTGTATTGCATCAAGGTCCTGGGCGGCAGCCGCAAGCGCTGGGCGCGGATCGGCGACATCGTCGTCTGTAGCGTCAAGAGCGTGATCGCGGGCAGCGACTTCAAGAAGGGGGCCGTGGTCCGCGCGGTGATCGTCCGCACCTCGCAGCCCACCCGCCGCGAGGATGGCAGTTACGTCCGCTTCGACAGCAACGCGGCGGTGATTATCGACAACGACCAGAACCCCCGCGGCACGCGCATTTTCGGCGCCGTCGCCCGGGAATTGCGGGAACGAAACTTCATGAAAATTGTCAGCCTTGCCGCTGAGGTGGTCTGACGCCGGGGTGCTCTGATGTGGATTCGAAAAAACGATACGGTAGTGATGATCAAAGGTGACGATCGCGGCACGCGAGGCAAGGTCCTCCGCGTGCTCCGCGACAAATCCGCAGGCGGCGCGGGCCGCGTCGTCGTGGAAGGCGTGAACCGCGTCTACCGGCACGTCCGCCGCAGCCAGCGGAACCCGCAGGGCGGACGGCTTTCCGTGGAGATGCCCGTCCAGCAGAGCAATGTCGCGCTGCTTTGTCCGGCCTGCGGCAAGCCGACCCGCGCGGGTTCGCGGTGGCTGGCCGACGGCGGCAAGGAGCGCTACTGCAAGAAGTGCAGCGCGTCGCTAGGCGCGCTCCGGCCGGCAAAGGCCGTCCAGGATAAGTAACCGACCGAGAAAGTGGAAAGCAAGTAGCCTGCCATGAGCGCAAAGAAGAGCAAAGAAGCCGCGGCCGAGAGCAAGGGACCGAAAAATGTTCCCACACCCCGGCTGATGGAGCGTTACTTCAAGGAAATCGTCCCCGGCCTGAGTTCCAAGTTCGCGCGGAACAACGTCCTCTCCCTGCCCCGGCTGAGGAAGATCGTGATCAATATGGGCGTGGGCAAGGCGATCACGGAGAAGAAATTCATGGAAGAGGCCGTCGAGGCCATGAAGACAATCGCCGGGCAGAAGCCGGTTGTGACCCGCTCCCGCCTGTCGATCGCCGGCTTCAAGCTCCGCGAAGGCCAGGCGGTGGGCTGCAAGGTCACGCTCCGCGGCAAGCGCATGTACGAGTTCCTCGACCGCCTGATTTCCCTGGCCCTGCCGCGGGTTCGCGACTTCCGCGGCCTGGACCCCAAAGGGTTCGATGGCAACGGCAACTACAGCCTGGGCCTGACCGAACAACTGGTCTTTCCGGAACTGAACCCGGACAAGTTTACGAGCGTCCAAGGAATGCACGTCACGATCGTGACCAACAGCGGCAGCGACGACGAGTCGCGCGAACTGTTGCGTGCGATCGGCATGCCCTTCCGGCAATCCTAAGGTATTTGACAGGAACCTCAGTGCATGGCTAGTAAATCGAAAAGGGCAATGGCCCTGCGGCCGCCCAAGTTTTCCACCCGTATAGTGCGGCGCTGCCGGCTCTGTGGCCGGCCGCGGGCGGTGTATCGGAAATTCGGTATTTGCCGGATTTGTTTCCGTAAGTTGGCGGACGGGGGCTTGATCCCGGGCGTCCGCAAGGCGAGCTGGTAATGCGGAGCGCCGAGAGAGTTTGATCAAGTTGGGCGGCACGCCTGAGCTTGCGCAGGGCGTGGCGGCCAGGAAACCATGCCCTTCGCAAGCGCAGGGACGTGCCACCCCTACCGAAAGCAATTTAAACCTATGTTGACCGACCCCATCGCCGACATGTTGACCCGTATCCGCAATGCGGTGCGCGTTGAGAGACCCCACGTCGATCTGCCGCTGTCCAAGGTGAAGCGCGGGCTGGCCGAGGTCTTGAAGCGCGAAGGCTACATCTGGGATTGGGAAGAAGTGCCCATGGAACCCGCCAAGCAGCTTCGCTTGCACCTGAAGTATGGTCCCAACGGGGAACGCGTGATCCGCACGATCCGGCGCATCAGTAAGCCGGGGCGGCGGGTGTATAGTCGTTCCGTGGAACTCAGGCCCGTGCTGGGTGGACTGGGGATCTCCGTGATCAGCACCAGCCGCGGCGTGATCAGCGATCGCGAGGCGCGGCAACGGAAGCTGGGCGGCGAGGTGCTGTGCGAGATTTGGTAAATAGAAGGCAGTAATCATGTCCCGTCTTGGAAGAAAACCCGTTTCCGTGCCCGCTGGCGTGAAAATCGCCGTCAGCGACCGCGTCGTCAGCATCGAGGGCCCCAAAGGCAAGCTCCAGTGGGAGTTTCGTCCCGAGGTGAGTGTCGATCATGACGCCGCGGCCAAGACCCTGACCGTCTCGCGCCACAGCGACGAGCGGTTGGCGCGTGCCCTGCACGGTCTCACGCGGGCCGTGATACAGAATATGATGGTGGGCGTGACCCAAGGTTACGAAAAGCGACTGGAACTGGTGGGCGTCGGCTACATCGCCGCCGTTCAGGGACAGACGCTTCAGCTTCGCGTCGGCCTGGCCAACGAGCTCCAGGTGCCGATTCCCGAGGGGCTGAAAGTGGCCTGTCCCGACCAGCAGCACATCGTCGTCCAGGGGATCGACAAGCAACTCGTGGGGCAGTTTTCGGCGGCAGTGCGCGCCCTGCGCAAGCCCGAACCGTACAAGGGCAAGGGCATCCGTTACCTGGGCGAGGCGGTCCGCCGCAAGCAAGGTAAGGCAATGGTGAAGTAGCGTGGAGCAGGGAAGAATCGTTTAACCCGGAGCCAACGGCGACGGCGAATAGGTACACCATCATGCAACATCAACGACAAATAGTGCGACAGCGCAGCCGGCGGGCGGTCCGCGTCCGCAACCGCGTGAAGCGCGATGCCATCCGGCCGCGGTTGGCCATCTTCCGCAGCCACCAGAACATCTACGCCCAAATTATCGATGATTCCGCCGGCAAGACGCTGGTCGCGGCCAGCAGCCGCGACGAGTCGCTGCGGCAGGACCTCCGATATGGCGGCAACAAGACGGCCGCGGCAGCGGTGGGCAAGACCATCGCCCAGCGGGCCCTCGATGCGGGAGTGAAGGAAGTCGTGTTCGACCGCCGCGATTATAAGTACCATGGCCGCGTGGCCGCGCTGGCCGAAGCCGCCCGTGAAGCGGGGTTGAAGTTTTAGCGGTGAGCCCTGGCCGTGAGGCCGGGGGTTTCCCGCAGGCCAACGCCTGCGGCTCGCCTGACGAGAGCAACTAACAGAAGTAAGCAAAGCACACATGGCCGAAAAAGAATCTACACGCGGTGAGTTGATCGATAAGGTGATCAAGATCCGGCGTTGCGCCGCCGTGGTCAAGGGAGGCCGCCGGTTCAGTTTCACCGCGTTGGTCGTGGTGGGCGACGGCCGGGGCAAGGTCGGCTGGGGATACGGCAAGGCCAACGAAGTGCCGCCCGCGGTGGAGAAGGCCGTCAAGGACGGTACGCGCAAAATGATCCCCATCGCTTTGCAGGGTACATCGATCCCGCACACGGTCCAAGGCCGTTTCGGGGCCTCCACGGTAAAGTTGGTCCCCGCGGCGCCGGGTACGGGTGTGATCGCGGGGTCGGCCGTCCGCGCCGTCTGCGAGGCCGTCGGCATCCACGACATCCTTACCAAGAGCTACGGATCCAACAATCCACACAACCTGGCCAAAGCCGCCATCGAGGCGCTGGAGCAGCTCCGCACACAATCCGAAGTCGAGCGGCTGCGGGGAGTATCGCTGACATGAATCTTCACGAAGTTCATCAAGACGTTCATCGCAACAAGTCGCGCAAGCGGTTGGGCCGCGGCACGGGCTCCGGCCTGGGCAAGACGGCCGGCAAGGGCCACAAGGGCCAGCGGTCCCGCCCCGGTTACAACGCCTTGAGCATATTCGAAGGCGGTCAGATGCCTTTGGTCCGCCGCATCCCCAAGCGCGGCTTCCATAACAAGTTCGCCCTGGATGTGGCCATAGTCAACGTGGGCGACCTGGACCGCCGCTTCGAAGCGGGCGAAGAGGTCAACCCCGCGACGCTCAAAGTCCGCGGCGTGGTCAAGGGCCAGTATGACGTGCTCAAGGTGCTGGGCAACGGAGAGCTGACCAAGATCCTCAAGATTTCGGCTCACCAGTTCAGCGCCGCAGCCAAAGAGAAGATCGAGAAGGCGGGCGGCCAAATGACCGTGCTGCCCGGCAAGAAGCCGGTCGTCAAGGTATCGAAGCGGGTACGCAAGAAGCCGGCGGAAACGGCGAAATCCGAATGACGAAATCCGAAACAAGTCTGAAATGCCAGTAAGAAATGTTGCAAACCTCATTCGTTCCGATTTCAGTTTTTGAATTTGTTTCGGATATCGGATTTCGTTTTTCGGATTTTGGATCGTCCGCTTCCCTTTAGCCAAGGACGCAAAACACCATGTGGGAAAAAATTCGCGTCGTCTTCACGATCCCCGAGCTGCGCAAGAAGATCTTCTTCACGCTCATGCTCCTGGCCGTTTTTCGCGTCGGTTCGCACATTCCGCTGCCGGTCTTCAACCACAAGTCGCTGGAAAAGCTCTCCGGCAGCGAAGGCGGTTCGGTCCTCGATTACGTCTCGGCCTTCAGCGCCAGCAATTTGAGCCAGGTCACGATCTTTGGTTTGGGCATCATGCCCTACATCTCCGCCTCGATCATTTTCCAGCTCTTGGGCAGCGTCTATCCGCCCTTGGAGAAGCTGCAGAAGGAAGGCGAGACGGGACGCAAGAAGATCAACGAGTATACGCGTTACGCCACGGTTTTTCTCTGCCTGGGGCAAAGCTGGGCCTATGTCGCCTGGCTCTCGGGGGGCAACGCCATGAGCAAGAACGTCAATCCGCAGTTTCTCAACGACGCGGCCAATTTGGCCAGCGGCATGCAGTTCTCGTGGCAGTTCATTTCCGTCATAACGATGACCGCGGGCACGATCTTCCTGATGTGGCTGGGCGAGCAGATCGACGAATTCGGCATCGGTAACGGCATCAGCCTGCTGATCATGGGCAATATTCTGGCCCGTTTGCCCCACGCCATCGGTGAAGTCATTCAGCCCATCATGGCCGGCGGCGGGTTGGAGTTGGGCAGCGGACGCGGCAAGATCGGCGTGGAAATGCTCGTGATCCTGATACTGTTGTTTGTGGGCGTGATCCTGGGGGTCGTGCTCATCAGCCAGGGCCAGCGGCAGATTCCCACGCAAAGCGCCAAGCATGTTCGCGGGCGGCGGGTCTACGGCGGCACGCGGCAATATCTGCCCCTCCGCGTCAATCAGGCCGGCGTCATGCCCATCATCTTCGCCAGCAGCCTGTTGTTGTTCCCCATGATGATCTTCGGTTACCTGGCGAAGAAGTTCGGCAGTTCGATCCTTGCGAGCCTCGAAAGCCAATTTCACCGTGGCGACGCCTACCTTTACAATTTTCTCTACGTTGCCCTGATTTACTTCTTCTGTTACTTCTGGACGGCCATCACGTTCAATCCGAAAGACATGGCCGACAACCTGAAAAACTACGGCAGTTTCATCCCCGGATACCGGCCCGGCCGCCGGACGGCCGATTATCTGGAAAAGGTGATGGTCCGCATTACCTACGTCGGAGCGGGCTTCCTGTCCATCGTCGCCATCATTCCCACGATCGTTTCCACCAACGCGGGCGTTCCTTATTCGATCGCCGCATTTTACGGGGGTACGAGCCTGCTGATCGCCGTGAGCGTCGCCTTCGACCTGGTGCAGAAGATCGACAGCCATCTGGTGATGCGAAACTACAAGGGATTGCTGGAGAAGGGGTAATGTCGCGCGGATCGTATTCGTCGGACCGCCGTTGTGCATGGTTTGTCCGAATTCGACGAGACGCTTTGAGAATCAATAGTGGAAATCCTTCGCTCGCCCCGAGAAATCGCTCAAATGCGAAAAGCAGGCCTCCTCGTGTGGGAGACCTTCGACATGGTCAAAAAACTGGTCAAGCCGGGCGTGGCAACTGTCGAGATCGATGCGGCGATCGAAGATTTTTATCGCCGCCACAATGCCGAACCGCTGTTCAAGTTCTACCCGAACTCGACCGAAGGCGGTCCGCCTTTCCCGGCGGTGACCTGTATCTCGATCAACCGCGAGGTGGTACACGGTATTCCGGGAAAACGAAAACTGGTTGAAGGTGACATTGTGAGCATCGATACCGGTTGCAAATACAACGGTTGGTGCGGCGACGCGGCCGTGACCCTGCCCGTGGGCAAGATCGAGCCCGAGGTGCAGCGGTTGCTGAACGTCACCCGCGACGTGTTGCATCTGGCCGTCCGGCGGATGGGCGAACGGCGCTGGTGGAGCGAAGTGGCCGAGGAGATGCAGACCTTTGTCCGCAAGGCGGGCTTCTCCGTGGTGGAGGACTTCGTCGGGCACGGCATCGGCCGTACCATGCACGAAGACCCCCAGGTGCCCAACTTCGTCAAACGCGGCTACCGCCGGGGGCGGAACGATTTTCGCCTTGTGCCCGGCCGGGTGATTGCCATCGAACCGATGGTGAACATGGGCACGAAAGAGGTTCGCGTCCTGCCCGACCAGTGGACCCAGACCACGAGCGACGGGAAGCCGAGCGCACATTTTGAACATACGGTGGCGGTCACCGAAAACGGTCCTGTAGTGTTGACTGCCGGGCCGAATGGAGAGAGTTGGTAACCGACAAGCCGGAGACTGGCGAGCCGGAGGCGTAAGCCTCTGGGGGGGGAGCACCCGGAGGCTCACGCCTCCGGCTCGCCACACGCCCCCCTTGTTGCTGGTGAGCATACCGCGGACCAACGAAGAAAATTTCGTGCCGGGGGGCCTTGAAGCATCAGGCCGTCCTGCCTTATACTGATATACTTTGCCTCTTTCTGGAACCGTGCGGGAAAAACGGAGTCAGAGGGGGAAGTGGCCTCCGAGAATGCCTGCTGACGCGGCGAAGGTGTTGTTTTTCTTGCGTCCGCGGACAAACTCACAGAAACAGAGTGTCGAGTCATGAAAGTCCGAGCCAGCGTAAAGCGAATCTGCGAACATTGCAAGATCGTCCGTCGCCGTGGCGTAATCTATGTCGTCTGCACCAATCCGCGCCACAAGCAGCGCCAGGGTTAAAGGAGTTCTGAGATATGCCGCGTTTGCTGGGTGTTGATATCCCCAATGATCGTCCGACCGTAATCGCCTTGCAGTATCTTTACGGCGTCGGGCCGAAGATCGCCCGCGACTTGTGTCACAAGGCCGGCGTGGATCCGCAGGCTCGGGCCAAGGAACTGCGCGAAGACGAGCTTGCCCGCATGGCGGCCCTCCTGGATAAGGACTATGTGGTCGAAGGCCAGTTGCGGCGCCAAACCAATCAGAACATCATGCGTCTGCGCGACATCGCCTGCTACCGTGGCGTACGCCACCGTCGCGGGTTGCCCGTCCGCGGCCAGCGCACGCGCACCAACGCCCGCACCCGCAAAGGCCCCAAGAAGACTGTGGCGGGCAAGAAGGGCGTCAAGGATATGCATTAGAGCAATCCGAAACAGCAAACCCGAACTACGAAACAAATCACAAGCACGAAATCGGCAATGACGGAAAGCGGCGGGCGCCGCCGCTGCAAGAATTTGAAATTTCATATTTCAGATTTATTTTGCATTTCGTTTTTCGGTTTTCGTGCTTCACAACGACCGTTGGCAAGATAACAAGCGAGCAAGAACTCCCGTGGCGAATCCCAAACCGCAAACTTCGTCCCAACAACAAGCGACGCAGCGCCGCAAAGTGCGCCGCAGCGTCACCGTGGGCGTGGCGCATATCAAGGCGACGTTCAATAATACGACGATCACCATCACCGATACCAAGGGCGACGTGCTCTGCTGGGCCAGCGCCGGCACGAGCGGTTTCAAAGGCAGCCGTAAGAGCACGCCTTTCGCCGGCCAGATGTCGGCCCAGCAGGTCGCCGATAAGGCCATCAAGTACGGCATGAAAGAGGTTGACGTGAAGGTTCGCGGGCCGGGCAGCGGCCGGGAAAGCGCGATCACGGCCTTGCAGGCCGCGGGGCTGAAGATCAAGTCGATCGAAGACGTGACTCCCTTGCCCCACAACGGCTGCCGGCCTAAGAAGCGCCGCAGGGTGTAGAAAAATCCGAAAACCCAAATACGAAATCCGAAACAAATCTGAAGCACAAAATTGGAAACGAGCGATTGCCGCCGTGATTAGAGGTTCGAGATCTGAGATTTCCGATTTGGAATTTCAGATTTGTTTCGAATTTCGAGATTGAGATTTCGTGCTTCAGAACAACCATTGACAACATAACCAGTCCCCACGCCCTATGGCTCGTCAAATCTCACCCGTATGCCGGCTGTGCCGCCGCGAAGGAATGAAGTTGTTCCTCAAAGGCACGCGTTGTGACACGCCCAAGTGCTCGTTCGAGCGCCGCGAGGCGCCGCCGGGCATGACCACCGGCCGTCGCAGCAAGGCCACCGAGTACGCCGCCCACCTCCGCGAGAAGCAGAAGGTGAAGCGCTACTACGGCGTGCTCGAGCGGCAGTTCCGCAATTACTTCCATCAGGCCGAACGCACCAAAGGCCACACGGGCGACGCCCTGATGGTTCTGCTGGAACGCCGCCTGGACAATATCATCGCCCGGCTCGGACTGGCCCAATCGCGGGCGCAGGCCCGGATCATGGTCAGCCATTGCCACGTGACCGTTAATGGCCGCAAGGTCAATATTCCCAGTTACCTGGTTCGAGCGGGCGATGTGATCCGCATCAAGGCCCGGCCCAAGAGCCAGACCCTGGCTCAGGCCAACAAGGCCGCGCATACCCGGCAGCTCCCCGAGTTCCTCAGCCTTGCGGAAGGGCCGGAACTGGAAGCCCATGTGCTGCGCATGCCGGAGCCGGCCGACGTGTCGATCCCGGTGCAGACGCAGTTGATCGTCGAGCTTTGCTCCAAGTAAACCCCGCCGAGCGTTATTCCCCGTACACAGAGATTGGTTTGGAGGCTATTCAGATGCGAATTCGTTGGCGCGGACTCGAGTTGCCCAGTCAAGTTATCGCGGACCGTACGACCCTTACCGGTACATACGGCAAGTTCGTTGTGGAACCGTTCGAGCGCGGGTTCGGCGTGACCGTAGGCAACAGTTTGCGGCGCGTGCTGCTCTCCAGTCTGGAGGGAAGCGCCGTCACGCAGATCAAACTGCACGGCGCGCAGCATGAGTTCACCACGCTCGAAGGCGTGAAGGAGGACGTCACCGATATCGTCCTCAACGTGAAGTCGCTGGTGGTCAAGAACCACAGCGAGGGCACCCGCGTGGTCCGCATCGAGAAGAACACCAAGGGAGAGATCCGCGGGGCTGACGTCAAGACCGACGACCAGGTGGAGGTGATCAATCGCGACCACCTCATCGCCACCTTGACCGCCGACGTGCCATTCCTGCTGGAGATGGTGGTGGAGAATAACCGCGGCTACGTGCCCGCCACGGAGCAGGCCCAGTCGCAAGAGATCGGCATCATCCCTCTGGATGCCGCCTTCAGTCCGGTGACCCGCGTCCGCTACGAGGTTGACGAGACCCGCGTCGGCCAGAAGACGAACTATGACCGCCTGACGATCGAGATCTGGACCAACGGCGCGGTGAATCCGGAGATGGCCCTGGTCGAATCGGCCAAGATCCTCCGCAAGCACCTCAATCCGTTCATCCAGTACCAGGAACTCGGCCCCATGGTGCATGCCGAGGCGCGTGCCGTGGGCGGCGGCGGACTCGATCCGGCCACCGAAACCAAGCTGGGGATGAGCCTGGCCGAACTCGAGCTTTCCGTGCGGGCAAGCAACTGTCTGGAGTCGGAGAACATCACCACCGTCCGCGACCTGGTTTCGCGGACCGAGACCCAGTTGCTGGAAGTGCGGAACTTCGGCGAGACGACCCTGCAGGAGGTCAAAGAGAAACTGGCCGACATCGGCCTGCGCCTGGGCATGCGCCTGCCGGCAGTGCCCACCGTGCCGGCGTGAACGAAGCCGTGAGCATTGAGCTATGAGCGGTGAGCTATGAGCCGCTCAAAACTCGATGCTCACTGCTCATAGCTCATAGCTCATAGCTCAAGGCTCACTACCATGCGACATCGACGTAAAGGCCGGATTCTCGGCCGCAATCCGAACCACCAGCGCGCCCTGTTGCGGGGCTTGGCCACCGCGCTGATCCTCACCGAGCGCGAGCCCGACGAGGGCGACAAGAACAAGGCCAAGGTCAAGGGCCGCATCGTTACCACGATCCAGAAGGCCAAGGAAGTGCGCCCGCTGGTCGAGCGTTGTGTGACGATCGCGATCCGCGCGTTGCCGCAGATCGAAGCGGCCGCCAAGCTCGAATCCGACGGCGAGCGAAACAGCGAGGCCTGGAAGAAATGGCGGCAGGGCGACGGCTGGGTCGAGTGGAACAAGACGATTGCGCCGGTGATCGCCGCCCGGCGGCGGACCTTGCGGCTTCTGGGCAGCAAGGAGGCCGTGCAGATCCTCTTCAGCGACATCGCCCCGCGGTTCAGCGACCGGCCCGGCGGCTATACCCGCGTGTTGCGGCTGTGCAAGCCGCGACTGGGCGACGCCGGCATCAGGGCCATCCTGGAGTTCGTCGGCACCCATGACCGCAAGAGCCGCAAGGCGGCCCGCCCGGCCTTTGAGGACGAGACTGAGACCGGCGCCGCCGAGACCCCGGCCACGGAAAACGCGGCCGAAGGCAAGACCACGGAAACCGCCGCCGCGGAATAGAGAAGGACAAGAATTAAACACGACGACGCGAAGAACACTAAGAAGACAGAAAAATGTTTGACGGAAACATAGGTTTGGCTATATTTCTGTCAATCATCTTTCTGTCACAATCTACTTCGTGTTCTTTGTGTCTTCGTGTTTAGCATTCTCAGTGTTTCCCTCCCGGTTGTCTTTCTGTTTTGAACGGATTCGATTTCACCCATCACGTCGCCCGCGTCTGCGCCGACATGGCCGCGCGGCTGGATGAGTTCCGCCACATCGACATGTCGCTCGTGGCGGTCAGCTTCCGCCAGACTCGCAAGCGGATGCGCGGCGGGCTCTATGCTTCGTTGACCCCGCTGCGTTTCACCGAGGGCCGGACGGAATCGGTCCGCCGCGGGCGGAAATGGAAGATTCAGCGGGTCGTGGTCGACGGCCGCGAAATGCTCTACTTGCTGAACTTCTATCTGCCGCGGTTTCTCGATCTGCCGTTGCAGGAGAAGCTGACCACGATCGCCCATGAGTTGTTGCACGTCGGGCCGCGTTTCGACGGCGACCTGCGGCGCTTCGGCGGGCGTTTCTACGCCCACAGCCATTCGCATGCGGAATTCGACGCACAGGCTGCCAAGTTGGCCCAGTGCTGGCTGGCCCTGCGGCCGGAGGAGGCTATTTACGCCTTCCTCCATCTGGACTTCGTGAAATTGCAGGCCCTGCACGGCCGCATTTACGGCCGCCGGGTCGCTGCACCCAAGCTGATTCCGGCTGAATAGACGACGGACATTTCCCTTTCAACCACTCTTGACTCGAGTCCCCAACTCGACTATCCTTTGCCGCCCCAATGGCATTTTGCCGGTGCTGCGCAATGCCGGCAAAAGTGTCAGGGTTTAATTCGCGGGCCAGGTAACCATGCAACGCTTCTTCACTGCGGCACGCCTCCTGCTCGGTTTTTTCGTGCTCAGTGGTTCCGGCTGCGCGCTGTACAATCCGGCGGTGAATCCGGCAACTGGGCAAATCCTGCAACCGACGCAAATGCCGCCGGGCAGCGTGGCCATTGAGGTCTTCTCGATCTGCATTCCGCCCGATAATCCCGATCTGGCCACGCATGTCTGGGACGAAGTCGATGAACAAGATTTCCCTGTCGAAGCTCGCCGGCAACTGGAGAAGAACGGTTTTCGCGTGGGCATTCTCGCCGGCCAAATCCCGCCGGTGCTCTCGAAATTGTTGGACCTCAAAGGCCAGGCCGCCGCGGGTGGCACGGTGCAGCATGTCAATGTCGCCGACCTGGCCACTCCCCCTCGGGTCACGTCAGAGCACATGCAGACCAACGCCGGCAAGCGCTACGAGATCAAGGCATCCAGCGTGATCGGCAAGATGCCCATCCTAGCTAACGACGCGGGCGAAATCCACGGAGTGACCTACGACGAGGCCCAGGGCATGTTCGATCTCCACGTCACGCCGCAGCCCGACGGCCGCGTCGAGTTGGAACTGATTCCGGAGATCCACCATGGGCAGACACAGCAACACTGGGTCGGCGACCAATCGATCTTCCGCCTGGAAACCGGCCGTGCGAAACGCGCCTTCGACGAGTTGAAACTCACTGCCACGTTGGGGCCCGGCGCAATGCTTCTCCTGGGTAGCCAGCCGAACCGCGAAGGCAGCCTGGGGCACTATTTCTTCCTGGAAAGCAACGGCCGCGACGACCGTTTCGACCAGAAACTGATCCTGATTCGCATCTGCCAGACGCAGCATAACGATCTGGTCTCGCCGGGCCCATTGCCGATAAAATAGTCCAAAATGTGTGGCCGATTTACCCTGCGAACACCGGCGAGCGCGATTGCCGAACAGTTTTCGTTGCTGGAAGTCCCCGACTTGCAGCCGCGGTTCAATATTGCGCCGAGCCAGCCGGCGCCGGTGGTGCGCATCGATCCGCGGTCCGCAAGCGAGGGGCCCGCCGCGCAACAGCGGCAGTTCGTGTTCTTGCATTGGGGCCTGGTGCCTGGTTGGGCCGACGATCCAAAGATTGGCAACCGCATGATTAACGCCCGCGCGGAAACCGCGGCCGACAAGCCTTCTTTCCGCACGGCGATGCGCAGGCGGCGTTGCCTGATCGTGGCCGACGGTTTTTACGAATGGAAAACGATCGCCAAGCGTCGCCAGCCGGTGTTCATCCACATGCGCGACGGCCGCCCGTTCGCCTTCGCGGGCCTATGGGAATCATGGGAAGGGGCTGGCCACTCGGCGCTGGAATCGTGTACGATCCTCACGACCACGGCCAACGAACTCATCCGCCCGATTCACGACCGCATGCCCGTAATCGTGGCGTGCGAGGACTATTCCCGCTGGCTCGATCCGGCGGTGCAGCAGGCCGAGGCGATTCTGCCCCTCCTGCGTCCCTATCCGGCGGAAGCGATGGAAGCCTATGCCGTGAGCCCGCGAGTCAATAACCCGGCAAGGGACGATGAGGCATGTTTGGAGAAAGCGGAATAAGTTTCCAGCTTTCAGCAGGGGCATATTTCTGAACACTGAAAACTCACACCGCCAGTCCGTCGAGCATCTCGAACAATAGCGTGCGAATGGCATCAAAGCGTTCGGGCCGGGCGAGCATCTCGCTGGGCTTCTGGATTCCTGGCGCGTCGACCAGTTCGCCGCCGCAATGGGCGATCATCGTTTGTACGCTCGCCAGCGAATAATCCCAGTGGAATTGCAAGGCGATGACCCGCTGGCCGTAGTGGAAGGCCTGGTTGTCGCAGCCGTCGCTGCCGGCCAGCCGCACGGCGCCGGGCGGAATGGTGAACGTATCGCCGTGCCAGTGAAACGCCGGAACCTCGCGCGGAAAGCGGGCGAAAACGGGATGGCCGGCCGCCTCGACAGTGAAACTCACAGGGAACCAGCCGATTTCCTTCTGGCGGTTGGGCGCGACCCGGCCACCCAGGACGCTGGAGATCAACTGTCCGCCCAGGCAAACGCCCAGGACCCGCGGGGCACCGGGGTACCCACTCGTGGGTCGCGGGTCGCGATCGATGACGCGGCGGATGAACTCTTTTTCGCGGACCAGCCAGGGATAAGCGTCGTGCTCATCGACGTTCATCGGTCCGCCCATCACCACCAGCCAATCGATCTCGTCGGGTTCGGGCAACGGTTGGCCAAGGTCCATGCGGGTGCAGGACAGCTCGTGTCCGCGCTGGCGGGCCCAGACAGCGATGTTTGCCGCGTCTTCGAACGCCACGTGTTGCAGATAGTGGATGCGCATAAGACGGCTCCATGCTTGGGCATAGCGATCATCCTATGATAACCTGTGGCGGCACAGATGTAACCAGCCCAGTCGGCGAGGGAAGTGTTAATCAAATCACGTCGCTTGTCCGGTGTCGCGAGTTACGCTATATTCAATATGGTGGGGATTCGCTCTGCTTGCCATCATGCCGTACGAGGATTGTCATGGACATTGCAGGAGTTCGAGAGGTGCTGCATCGCCAGCCATTTGAGCCGTTCTTCATTCGATTGGCGGATGGGCGATCACTGCCAGTGCCACATCGCGATTTTGTGGCCCTCACGCCGAGACGCGTAATTGTGGGCGCAGAAGATGACTCCTGGTCGATCATCGAACCCTTGATGATCGTATCGCTTGACTCGATGCCCGAGAAACCGAAGAGCGGTAACGGTTCGCACAGGAAACAGCGGCCGAATTCTTAGGATTTCTCTCCCTATTCCCTCTCACAAATCTTTCGGCAGGGCCTTGATCTGTTCCAGCGTGAAAACGGGGCCGTCCTTACAGACGTAGGCCGGGCCGCAATTGCACCGGCCGCACTTGCCCACGCCGCACTTCATGCGGTTTTCCAGGCTGGTGTAGATGTCGCTGTCGCTCAGGCCCAACTTGCTGAGCACCGGCAGCGTGAACTGGATCATGATCGGCGGGCCGATGACCAGGGCCGCCGCGTTCGTCGCGGAGATGCCGGCCCGCTCTACAACCGCGGGCACGAAGCCGACTTCGCCGCGCCAGTCGGGCGTCTCGCCGCCGGGATCGACGCAGGAAACCACGCGCACGCCGTCGTACTCGGCCCAGCGGTCCAGTTCGTTGCGGAAGACCAGATCGCCCACCTTGCGGGCGCCGTAGACGATGGTAATCTGCCCGAACTTTTCGCGATTCTCCAGGGCGTACCAGATCGCGCAGCGAATGGGCGGCATGGCGATCCCGCCACCAATGAAGATCAGGTCCTTGCCGCGCCACTTGTCCATGGGATAGGCGTTGCCGTAAGGACCCCGAAAACCGATGATGTCGCCTTCGTCCATGTTCCACAGGGCCTCGGTCACGCGGCCCGTGCGGCGGAAGCAGAACTCGATGAAGTCGCGCCAATTCGAACTGGAGCAGAGATTGAACGGTGATTCCCCGGCCCCGAAGGCCGAGAAGATGCCGAACTGGCCCACGCGGAAGCTGAAGTCGTTGGCCCGCGTCTCGTCGCAAAAACGGATGCGGACTGATTTCACGTCGGCCGTCTGCTGGTGGACCTGGACGACTTCCATCAAGTCAGGTTGGTAGATGTTGTCGGTCATGGGGTATTCCTTGCGATCTCCGCGAGCACGGGCGCGACGCCCAGCCCTACCGGACAATTCCGCGTGCAGTTGCCGCAGCCGGTGCAGAGCAAGGGGCCAAATTTTTCCGGATAGATGCGGAACTTGTGATAAATCCGTTGCCGTTGCCGCTGGTTCTGGCGACTGCGGGGATTGTGACCGGAGGCGTGCAGCGTGAACGGAACGAACTGGCAGGCGTCCCAGTTCCGTGCGCGGACGCCCTCCTTCCCGGCCCCTTCATCCACGATGTCGAAGCAATGACAGGTCGGGCACGTATAGGCGCAGGCGCCGCAGCCGAGGCACCGCCGGGCCAGATCGGGCCAGCGGCTGTCCTCGAAACCCTGGGCCAGGAACTCTTGGACCTTGTCGAGATCGAATCGACGAGGCGGAGCGGTCCCGTTCTCCCTATGGGAGATGGCCGGGGTGAGGGGAAGCACCGGTTGATTCGCGATATCGCCCGATATGCCCTCACCCCCTGCCCCTCTCCCGGAGGAGGGAGATGGGAGATTGTCGCACCTTCCCGCAAACAGCCGGCTGCCCTTTTCTGTCAGGCAGCAGACTTCCAGTATTCCTTCGTCCATCGCGTGGAGCATGACGTCCGAGCCGCGCGGGTCGTCGGGAGCGGAACCGACCGACGTGCAGAAGCAGTGCGCATCGTGGTGGCGACAGGCCAAGGTGACGATGGTCGTCAGTTCGCGACGCCGGTTGTATTGGGTGTCTTTATAGTCCCAGTTGAAGACGTGATCGAGGATCGGTCCCAAGGCGGCGTCGCAGGGCCGCGCGGCCACCACAATCTGCTCGGCAATCGGCGTCTCAGACTCGGTCAACTCGATGCGTTTGTGGCCAAGCTTGTAACCGTAGAGTTCTTCGTGACGCGGAAAGAGAACCTGTTTGATCGAGTTCCGCGGCCGTTCGTCTTCGGTCAAATCCAGGTCCGCTGCCGAATCGAGTCGGGCATAGAGCAGGCGGCCGTTGATTCGCCGCGGACCGGTCACGTGCCGGCCCTCGGCGATCCAGCAATCGACCAGCTTGCCCAACGCGGCAATGGAGAGGCTTTCGCTCATCGGATGAAGTCCTCCTTGTCTTGGATCGCGTAGGAACCGATCACCGGCTCGGCAGCCGGATCGTCGCCCGCGCGAAAGGCAAAATTCTCCTCGGCGGCCTGTGCGACCGAAAGATTCAACAGCCGCAAGTCAATGCCCATCGGACACGCGCGGGAGCATTCTTCGCAACCGACGCAGCGGCCGGCCAGGTGAAAGGCCCGCGTGATATGCCAGGCGAAATTGCCCTTGAGCGTGGCCGAAGTGCTGATGATCTGCGGGCGATTCTTATCGACGATGCAGCGGCGGCAGTAACACATCGGGCAGACTTGCCGGCAAGCGTAGCACTTGACGCAGCGGGCCAGTTCCTGCCGCCAGTAGGCGAGGCGCTCGGCCGACGGCCGGGCAAGAAACGCGCGGAGTTCGGCGTAACGATCGTCCGGCAAGGTATCCGGCAAACCCTGTGTGCCATTGGCGGACGGCACGCCACCCGCGCACGGATACCCGGTGCCTGCTGCTTTATGGCCAATGATCACATCGGCCCCGCGTGGTTCGTGGACGTCGCATGTCCGGCATTTCGGCCGGTCGAGGCCGTCACAGGCGATGCCGATTACGTAAATCTTTGAGCGGTCAAGTTGCGATTCCTTTTCCAGCACGACGAGCGACCGCTGATCGCAGCCTTTGACGATGATCGCCGCCCGGCCCAGGGAGCGAATTTCCTCGTGCTTGAGGTAGACCGCCAGATTGGCGTGGCAACGGTCGTTCCAAACGAGCCGCCCGGCGTCCTCCGGCTTCGTGATGAAAACGGGATAGACCGGCGCATCCTCCGCGCCGTCGGCCGCCGCATCGTGACCGTAGCCGATCACGACATCGACCTTTCCGTCGCTAAGCAGTTGCCGGCAGGTTTCACGCAACGTGGCAATCATCCCTTGGCCTCACAGATTTCCCGATAACCCGTATAAGGGCCGAGCTTCCGCGTGGTCTCGGTCAGTTCCGCGACAACCTGCTGCCACTTGCGGCCTTCGGCGGCCGAGATCCAGGTAAAATGCACGCGCTCGGTCTCGATGCCAAAGGCTTCAAGCAAGGGACGGAAGAGCATCCAGCGCCGCCGGGCGTGATAGTTGCCCGCAGTGTAATGGCAGTCGCCCGGATGACAGCCGGAGACGAGCACCGCGTCGCCACCCATCTCGAAGGCTTTGACGATGAGGTTGAAATCGATGCGGCCCGTGCAAGGCAAGCGTATGACGCGGACATTGGCCGGATACTCGAGCCGGTTCGTGCCCGCCAAGTCCGCGCCGAGGTAGGTACACCAGTTGCAAACGTAGGCGATGATTTTAGGTTGGAATTCTTGGGGTTCGTTCATAGGTGTTCTCAACCTCACATGTGGGACGGGCTTCCTAGCCCGTCTATTCGTTGACGGCCAGGGAAGGCCGTCCCACAATCGTTCATACCAGGCTTTCCACCATGGCGTAAATTTGTTGTTCGGAGAAACCGGCCAGGTCGGCGCTCTTCGAAGGACAGACGGCCACGCAGGTGCCGCAGCCCATGCACAGCCCCGGATTGACCCGCGCGGTGCGTTTCACCAGATTGCCTTTGCGGTCGCGAATCTCGGCCCGTTCGATGGCCGTATAGGGACACGCCCGCACGCAAGCGAAACAGGCTGCACAATTCGTTTCATCAACGCGGGCGATCTCCGGCTCGCGGGTAAGCTGCTGGCGGCTGAACATCACCAACGTTTTTCCCGCGCAGGCCGTGGCCTGGGCGACCGATTCAGGAATGTCCTTCGGTCCCTGGCACGCGCCGCAGACGTAAACCCCGGCGGCATTGGTTTCCACGGGCCGCAACTTGGGATGCGACTCGGAAAGGAAGCCGTTCTCGTCATAGCCCACATTGAGCTTTTGAGCCAGCGTTTCGGCGCCGTCGCTGGGACACATGGCGGCAGCCAGGACAACGAGGTCCGCCTCGATGGTCACCGCTTCGCCCGCCAGGGTATCGACGCCGCGAACAATGAGCCGGCCCGACTGCTCGACGATCTTCGAGACCCGGCCGCGAAGATAATGGGCTCCGTCCTGCTCGATCGCGCGGCGGACGAATTCGTCGTAGTTCTTGCCACCCGAGCGGATGTCCATATAGAAGACGTGCGCCTGGCCGTCATGTACTTTGTGCTTGTAGAGCATGGTGTGCTTGGCCGTGTACATGCAGCAGATCTTCGAGCAGTAGGCGATGCCCTTGGCGTTGTCGCGGGAGCCAACGCAACTGATGAAGACGACATTCTTGGGCACTTGGCCGTCGGACGGGCGGCGGACCTCGCCGCCGGTCGGTCCCGAGGCCGAAAGCAGGCGCTCGAACTGCAACGAGTCAATCACGTCGGCGTAGCGGCCGTAGCCGTATTCGCCGTAGCCAGACAGTGGAAGCGGCGTCCCCGCCGCTGTTGGGAGAGGATACGCGGTCCCCGTTTTCTTCTCGATGCTGTAGAGCTTGTAGCCTGTGGCCACGACGATGGCTCCGACTTCCTCGGTCACCATTCGCTCTTCGTCGTCGAAGCGGATCGCGCCGGCCTGGCACTTCTTGGCGCAGATGCCGCACTTACCCTTGGTCAACTTCAGGCAGGCCGCGGCGTCGATCACGGGCCGTGCAGGCACGGCCTGCGGGAACGGAATGTAAATGGCCGTCCGCTGGCCCAGGCCGTAGTCGAAGGCGCTGGGGTTCTTCTTCGCGGGACAATGGTTCCAGCACTGCCCGCAGCCGGTACATTTTTCCATGTCGATGTAGCGGGCCTTCTTCCGCACTTTGACGCGGAAGTTGCCCACGTAGCCCTCGACCGACTCGACTTCCGAATAGGTGTGCAGCGTGATGTTGGGGTGCTGGCCCGCTTCGACCATCCGCGGCGTGAGGATGCATTGGGAGCAATCCAAGGTGGGGAAGGTCTCGCTCAGGCCGGCCATCTTGCCGCCGATCGAAGGCTCGCGTTCGACGAGCGCGACCTGGTATCCGGCGTCGGCGATGTCCAGTGCCGCCTGGATGCCGGCGACTCCGCCCCCGATGACCATCGCCCGGCGGGTAAGCGGGATTGTGATCGGCGCCAGGGCCTGGTCGTTCCGCGTCTTGGCCACGGCCATGGCCACCAGATCAATCGCCTTGGCGGTGGCCTGCGTGCGGTCTTGATGGACCCAGGAGCAGTGCTCGCGGATATTGGCCATCTCGACAAGGTAGGGGTTCAGGCCTTCCTTTTCGGCCGCTTTGCGGAAGGTGCGAAGGTGCATGTGCGGTGAGCAGGAGGCGACGACCACGCCCGTCAGATGCTCCTCGGCGATCTTGTGGCGGATGGCGGCCTGTCCCGGTTCCGAGCACATGTACTTGCAGGTCATCGCGCAGGCGACCCCGGGCATCTCGGCCGCGGCTGAGGCTACTTGTTCGACATCGACGGTGCGGGCGATATTCTCGCCGCACCAGCAAACAAACACACCAATTCTGGCCATATTTTTCTTTGGACTGCGGTGATTTATCACCGCTTTTTTCTTTTTCCCTGTGATTTCTTCGTTGACAAAAGGCCGCAAAGCGGCCGCAAAGCGGCGATAAATCGCCGCACTCCAAATCACTTCACCACAAAATGCCGGTCGATACCCAATGTCCGCTCGTCGATCCCCAGGGCCAGCCCGATCAGGTCCGAGAGGTAATAGACGATCAGGTCGTGCCGGACGCCGAAGCGGCGCTCGATGTCGGCCTGCTTCATGTCGAGGTTGACGTGGCACATCGGGCAGGCGACGACGATGCACGAGGCCGCGTGCGCCGCGGCGTCGCTGAGGATCTTGTGCGAAAGCTCCAGCACGATCTCTTCGTCGGCCAGCGTCATGCCGGCCCCGCAACACTCCGTCTTGTAGTTCCAATCGACCGGCGCCGCGCCGAGGGCCGCGAGGATGGCCTCCATGCTGCCGGGCTGTTCGCAGTCGTCGAACTGCACGTCGCGCGGCGGACGCGTCAGCAGGCAGCCGTAGTAGCAGGCCGGGCGGAAATCGGCCAAGGGCCGAACCACCTTCCGGGTCATTTCCTCCAGGCCGACCTTTTGGACGACCTCGATGAAGTTTAAGACCCGCGTGCCGCCATCAACCTCCAACTCGACGATTTCGGAAATCTCCCGCCGCAACTGCGGACAAGCGGCCAAGGCCCGGTTGGCGCGATGCAGTTCCATCGAGCACATTGGGCAGGGGGCCAGAAGTTCGTGCATGCCGTCGCGCTTGGCCAGGGCCAGATTGCGGGCCGGCAGCGCCACGGCCAGCTTGTGATTGAGCGAGTGGGCCGCGGTGGCCCCGCAGCAGATCCAATCGTCCAACTCGCGAAGGCTCACGCCCAACTTGTCCAGGCAGGCGCGGACCGACGTCTCGTAGTCGTTCGACGAACCGTGCAGGGCGCATCCGGGATAATAGCCGACTTCGATCATTTACTTGTTCCATTCGACGGGCAGTCTTTATTGCCGGAATACCGGCAGCGGGCGAATATACGATCGACCACGCCGCGGTCGCTGACACGCGATCCGCCGAAATGCAGCTTGCTCCGCCGCAGGAGTTTGGGGGCCAGCAGCGAGTCCTTCATCAGGGCCTTCAAGTTGCCGTCGCCCAGGAACGCTTTAAGCTTGAATGTGCCCACGAGTTCTAACTCGCGCAAGCGGCCGTTGCGGCGGATGTTGTCGAGAAAGGCCTTCTGGAAGAGGACCGTTCGCCGCCGGGCTGGCGGGGCCAGGCCGCGCTCGAACGCCATCTGCCGCAAGGCGTCCATCACACCGGCGCAATCGACCGACTTGGGGCAGCGGGCCGTGCAGGTCATGCAGGAAACGCATTTCCAGATCGACGCGGCCCCCAGGGCCTTCTCGATGTGGCCCGATTGCACCAGCCGCAGCAAGCGGTTGGGCAAGATGTCCATGCATGACGCCACGGGGCAACCGGCCGAGCACTTGCCGCACTGGTAACAGTCGCCGACGTTGAGGTCCGCAAGCGTTTCGAGATTGGGATCGACGATGGGTTGGGACATGGTGGATGGAAGACCTTAGTGCTTAGAACTTAGTGCTTAGAGACAGGCACCGAAATCCGCGCACTAAGTACTAAGTTCTAAGTACTAAGTTCTTATTCGTCTCAGCAACTGGCCAGTTCGCGGACAATGTGCGTGGCGAGGGCCTCGTTGGTTTCGCATTCGAAGCTCATGGCGCCGGCGTCGCCGCCGGCTGGCTGCACCACGAGGGCCACGACCTTGTCGCCGCCTTTGCCGGTCAGCGAGACGAACTCGCCCTTGGTGTCGCGGAGCAAGCTTCCGGGCAGCCGTCCCTGTTCGCCGGTCGTCAACACGATCAGCCGGTCGCAGCGATCGGCAAGGCCCACGAGGTTCATGGGGGTGATGGCAACTTCCTCGGGCGAGCTTTCCATGGGGAACAACCGCGTGACGAGCTTCTGGTGCAGCAACCGCCCCAGTCCTTCTTCCCGCCGCAAGAGCCCGGGGGCGATCTGCAGGCGGACACGGGTGCCGTTGCGGTTGGTGATGGCGATACTGTTCAACGGCTGGGCGATATCGCGGTGCCGGTCGCCACGGGCCGCGCACGGTGGGCGGTCGAAGGCCGCGTCGAGGACCGCGGCGATCTCGTTGTCGGCGAACGGTTCGACGGCATAGTAGAATATCCGCTTCAAACGGTAGGCCGCTTCGCGATCGGCGTCGGCCCCGGCCACGACGATCACCTTGGCCCCGGGACACGCGCCGTTGATCAGCCCCACGGTGACCGGACCTTCGTCACCGATGGCCGAGCCGTCCAGAACGATGACTGGCGACGCCGACTCATCGAGAACCGCGCTCAATTGGGCCCAATCGACGGCCATCCGCACGTCGCAGCCCAATCCGCTGAGCTTGACCGCCTGGGCCGGCGCGGTGGTCGCGTCGGGATTGTAAAGCGTCACGCGCCGTGCGAGGCAGGTGGCCGCTTCGTCGTCGGTCCGCGTGGCGCTGATGTACGCGATCCAGCCGCGTCCGCAAGGATCGCTCAACAACAGCGAAGGCTCCTGCTTCAACGACTCGTTTACGGATACGACCACGCCGGAGAGCGGCGAGGGAATGATTTCGGGCGCCTTACCCGATGCGGTGACCGCGGCCAGGGGCAGGCCCTGGTAGACGACTTCGCCGATCCGCGGCAAACGGACCGCTTCGATGCCGGTTGAGGTCGGATGGGTAAGCACGGCCCCGGTACGGGTCGCTCGCGGATCGCCCTGCTGGAACCAGGCGCGATGCCAGAAGCGGAGCGGCTCGGCCGGAATGCGCTGTTCGGTTGCCGGCGTCGGTCGGTGATCGGCCGCCGGGGCATTATGCTGCAAGAGCCGATGCACGGCCTGGGAGATTTCTTCCGGCGTGAACGGTTTCGTCACGTAATCCGATGCCCCCAGCCTGATCGCCGAGGCCGCGTTGGGAATGCTCGGATAGCCCGTCATAAGCACTACCGGCACGTCGGCCTTCCGTTTGCGCAGGGCTTCGAGGAAAGCGATGCCGTCCATTGTGGGCATCTTGATGTCCAGCAAAATGGCGGCGTAATCGTTTTCTGTCGCCAGGTTGAGGCCCTGGCAGGCATCGCTGCACTTCTCTACCGCAAAGCCTTGGCGGGTGAAAATGCGGCGGCAGCCCTCGCAAATCGTCTCCTCGTCATCGACAACCAGAAGTCTTGGTTCGTCCAACATGACAATAGTCCCTTGTAACGGATGGGTGACACGGCGTTTGACCTGTTGGCCCGAACATTGCAACAACTATGCCAAAAGGGAAATGCGTGCTGAGAACGCGTGCCAGGCCGCAAAAAGGTGCGGATCTGCAACGAAAGCATGTATGCGGCGGGCATACAGTGTATAGGGAACTTCAGAGTCGTTCGTCGTACCGACATTAGCCGAAATTCCAAGCGATATTCCGCCCGGGCGCCATGTACCCATGGTCGGCGGGACCACGAGCGGCGCGCA